>UMED01002719.1_pt1 | contig 31425 bp, 22 predicted proteins | sample 1964661 | NCBI WGS metagenome assembly UMED01 (sample SAMEA4836011, study PRJEB28245) | human gut metagenome | biome: gut microbiome; material: fecal sample | place: Denmark | collected 2008
GCTATTTTACTGTTTATTTCACAGAGAAGCTTCCACATTCTGTGTCGGAGCATTTGCAGGCATTTCTTCCCGCAATGGTGATTTCCTCTGCGTCACATCTTTCCTCTTTGTTAAAAGTACATTCGCAAGCCTTACATTCCACCTGAATATGAGGAGTTGCACTGCCGCATCCACAGCTGTTGCTTGCACTTTCTCTTCTTTCCACAAAGCTTTTACAGGATGTTCCTTCCGATTTCTTCGCTGTTCTTCCATCTACTAGAATGTCGCCTTTTGCACAATACTCGTCCTTGTTATACAAACAGTTTTTAACAGTACAATTTAATAATGGCATCTTCCTACCTCCTGAATTTTAATTTATCAGTGATAGCATTTCCCTTTTCTGCCATTCTATACTCTATTTTTCAATTCTGTTTCCCTGAGCATCTATTTCGATTTTGCGAATTTCCTTTGTACGGATTTCCTTGCAGATTGCATCAATAAATTCAGATAATGTTTTCTGTCCCTCATCTCCTAAGTAACGGCTTCTTACAGATACTACCTTGTCTTCTTCCTCTTTCGCTCCCACAACCAGCATATAAGGAACTTTTTCAAGACGTGCTTCTCTGATTTTGTAACCGATTTTTTCAGAACGGTTGTCCACGCTGGAACGAATTCCATTTGCTTTTAACTGTTTCTGAACTTCATTTGCATAATCTCCATATTTTTCAGAAATAGGAAGTACACGAACCTGTTCCGGACACAGCCATGTTGGGAATAATCCGGCATATTTCTCAATCAGCCATGCCAGTGTTCTTTCATAACATCCCATAGAAGTTCTGTGGATAATATAAGGACGTTTCTTATCACCATTTTCATCAATATAATACATATCAAACTGCTCTGCCAAAAGTGCATCCCACTGAATCGTAATCATAGTATCTTCTTTTCCGTATACGTTCTTTGCGTTGATATCTACCTTTGGTCCGTAGAAAGCAGCTTCTCCTACATCTTCTACAAAAGGAACACCAAGCTCTGTCAGAATATTTCTGATATGTCCTTCTGTTTCTTCCCAAACTTCCGGCTCACCAATATATTTTTCTTTATTTTCCGGATCCCATTTTGATAAATGGTAAGTAACATCTTCTGCTACACCTAATGTTTCCAGACAATGTTTTGCCAATGCAAGACAGCCTTTAAACTCTTCTACCATCTGATCCGGTCTTACAATTAAGTGTCCCTCAGAAATAGTAAACTGGCGAACTCTTGTCAGTCCGTGCATCTCACCGGAATCTTCGTTTCTGAATAAAGTAGAAGTTTCACCATAACGGATAGGTAATTCTCTGTAAGAATGCTGATTTGCTTTGTATACATAATACTGGAATGGGCATGTCATAGGACGAAGTGCAAAGACTTCTTTATCCTTTTCTTCATCTCCCAGTACAAACATACCTTCTTTATAATGATCCCAATGACCTGAAATTTTATACAAATCGTTCTTTGCCATCAATGGTGTTTTTGTACGAACATAGCCCCATTCATTATCTTCCAAATCTTCAATCCATCTCTGAAGCTCTTTCAGCATAATTACGCCTTTTGGCATTAAAAGAGGAAGTCCCTGTCCAATAACATCAACAGTTGTAAATAAGCCCATTTCACGTCCCAGTTTATTGTGGTCTCTTTTCTTCGCTTCTTCCAACTGTTCTAAATATTCGTTTAATTCATCTTTTTTACCAAAAGCTGTACCGTAAATACGGGAAAGCATTTTGTTCTTTTCATCGCCTCTCCAATAAGCGCCTGAAGAAGAAATCAGCTTAAATGCTTTTACACCCTTTGTACTCATTAAGTGAGGTCCTGCACATAAGTCTACAAAATCTCCCTGAGAATAGAAGGAAATTTCTTCTCCTTCCGGTAAATCTTTAATCAGTTCTACTTTGTAGTCCTCACCTTTTTCTTCCATGAATTTAATAGCTTCTTCTCGAGGCATTGTATAACGCTGAATTTTGGCACCTTTTTTAATAATTTTTTTCATTTCTTTTTCCAGTGCATCCAACTCCTCACGGCTGAAAGACTCATGGTCAAAGTCATAGTAAAATCCTGTATCAATAGAAGGTCCGATTGCCAGTTTTGCTTCTGGGTATAAGTTCTTCACAGCCTCAGCTAACACATGAGAGGCTGTATGGCGCAGAGCTGCCAGACCTTTTTCATCATTTGCTGTTAAAATATTCAGTTCGCAGTCTTCAGACACCTGTGTTCTTAAATCTACTACTTCTCCGTTTACTTCACCTGCACAGGCTGCTCTTGCAAGACCTTCACTAATATCCAATGCAATTTCATATACAGATTTACTTTCTGCATATTCTTTTTTTGAACCATCTTTTAATGTAACAATCATTTCTGTTCTCCTCTCTTTCTTTTGCAGGAAAGGAGTTTGTTTCTCTATGAAATAAAAAAACTCCGTCCCCTGCTGCCTGTTTCTGACTGCAAGGGACGGATTATCTTATCTATATCCGCGGTTCCACCCTTTTTGTTAAAAGCGAATGCTTTACTAACCACTTCATTTGATGATAACGGAATCACCGGACCGGATTAGGGCCACTCAGAGGTAGTTTTCAAATGCTTCCGTGACAGAGTGCTTTCAGCATGCACACTCCTCTCTGTGACCTTCCACATTTTACTCGTCTCGTCAACGTGTTCTCTTTCTATCCACATAATATATCCTATATCTTTTACTTGTCAACCTCTTTTTCTACAAATTTCCCACAAGCCTGTCTTTTATCACTCCAAAAAATTCCCGAAGCAAATAGTTCACCTGTAAAAAGCGGGAATTTTTAGCAGCAATTCCATAAACTTTACACTGCATTTTCTTTTGAGCAATTCCGCTGCCACGATAAATATGAAATCCATTGGTAACAATTCCAATTTTCAACTCTTTTAAATCCTTTTTACTATCTTGTTGAATGATTGGAATGGTAAAAGTAATATTCTGCTCTGTATTTCTGGACTTTTTTTCTAAAAGTAGCCTATTAAATGCAATTCCTTTTCTGCCAAGCTCCTCTGCCATACATTGTGCTTCCGAAATCCCCTCATCTTCCCCTTTTCCACCTGAAAGAACTACCTTTGTTTTTTTATTTTCCTTCAAATATTTCTCTGCTCTATCAATACGATACTGTAAAGACTTACTAGGTACATTTCCCCGTACCTGCGCTCCCAGCACCACAATATAATCCAGATTTTTCACTTCTTTTTGTCTCATGGCGCTGATAATCAAGCACTCCGAAAACACCAATAATAGCAGAAATCCACCTAGAAAAATTCCGATAAGACCACTAAACCATACCGGAATTTCTATTCCAAAATAAATAAAGCTTCCCGCCAGAAAAAAACCGCCGCCAATCAACAGCCACACCAACGGAAACTTCGAAGACAATCCCGTTATCCTCCAAATCCCCAGAAAATACAACATACTGACAATTCCTAAAAGAAAACAAATCCCTGCCATTTTTTACTCCTACAATAGTAAAATTTTCAAAACATACGACAATACAACTATCATAATATTTTACACAAGAAATCCTTTGTTATTGATAGAAGCTCAGCATTGCATTTGCAAATAATTCGGAACATTTTCGCAGTTTTTCGAGCATAGCGATGTTTTGGAAGCCGTGTTTGAGTGCATCAGCACGAGTTTGGCTGAAAAAACATCTATAAGCAGCGCAGAAAAACCAGAAAATGCCCGTATTTGCAAGTGAAATAGCTGAGCCTATATCAAATAAAATTTTTTCTTGTGTAAAAAAACAGAACCTTTTACCAAACAGCCTGCCCTGTATCTGATAAAAAATTCTGTTCCTTTATCACTTATTTATTTTCTTCCGCAGCAGTGTTTATATTTCTTACCGCTTCCGCATGGACATGGGTCGTTACGTCCGATTTTAGGACCTTTTACAACAGTACCGGATTTTTTCTGCTCTAAGTACAGTTCTTTTCTCTTTTCTTCTGAGAAAATGCTGTTCCACTGTGGAAGCTCGTATAACCAGTCTGCTTTTGCATCTACCATGTTTTTATACAGAGTTTCTAAATCATATCCTAAATTTACCTCTGTATTTTCATCCATTTCTTCGATTGGGTTCTGAATTTTCAAGCTGTCGTTAATACCGTCAAGGAAACCTACCATAGACATCAATTCTACATCGAATTTTTCTGCCAGTTCTTTTACTGTACCTTTTACAACTTCATTTGGATTGCTGAGAAGTTTTTCGTAAATTCCCTTTTCAATTAAAAAGTACTCTGTCCAGAATTTCTGCAGCTGTGCTCTATCAGCCTGCTGAGAGTATGCCATATCTCTCCATTCCTGTAATAATGCCATGTATCTTACCTGCCTTTTGTTTTTATTTTCATATTTCACCATTTGGTTCAACAGATACAGTATATACGAAAATCAGCTTTTTTTCAATCCTTACTTTCTTTCCTCTTCGGATTGTTCCGTGTCAGAGGTCTCTTTTATAGTGACAACTGCGCTCTCGACTTTATGATTATGAATTTTCATATCTGTGATACATAATCGGTCAATTTCTAAAGACAGCTCTGTACCATCCTGCGGAATACTCCCCAACGCATGAAATACAAGACCGTTAAAGGTATCATATTCCTCACTTGGAAGTGGGATTGCCAGCATTTCAGACATTTCCTCCAGCAATGCCGTTCCTCTCACCTTCCATGCCCCATTTTCCAAAGGCTCGAGCTCGGGAAAGGTATCCTCTTCCAGTTCCCCTACCAGCTGTTCGATTAAGTCATTTAAGGTTACAATTCCCGTCATTCCACCATATTCATCCAGTACGATTGCCATAGAGCATTTTTTCTTTTTCATATTTCGGAACAGCACGTCCGCTTTTACCGTATCCGGCACAAAATATGGTTGGCTTACTGCATGCTCCATAACAACGCTGCGGCTTTTATCTTCCAGACGGAAGTATTCTTTTGCATTTAACACACCGATAATTTTGTCCGCTGTTTCTTCACAGATAGGATACATGGTATATCTGGTATGGTAAATGGTTTCTCTCCACGTTTCCATGTCATCTTCCATATCCAGCATCACCACGTCGGTTCTGTGCGTCACAATCTCCTCTGCGGATAAATCATCAAATTCAAATACATTTTGTATAAATTCTCTTTCTTCACAGTCAATGGTGCCCTTTTCCGTTCCCACATCAACCATCATGCGAATTTCCTCTTCGCTGACCTGTTCCTCCTCTTTGTCTGTATCAATGCCTAAAAGCTTTAAAACAGAGTTTGTGGAAAATGTCAAAAAGCTCACCAGAGGTGAAAAAATCTTTGAAATTCCGTCAATCAAAGCTGAAATTCCAAGAGCAAAGGCCTCTGCTTTTCGCATGGCAATCTGCTTTGGAACAAGTTCTCCAAATACAAGTGTGAAATAAGACAACACAATGGTAATTAAAATAACGGAAACAGACTCTAAAACCTGAACCGGAATAGCAATTCCCAGTCCTTGAATACCTTTTACCAGCACATCGGAAAAGTTCTCTGCTGCAAAAGCACTGCCCAGAAAACCGGACAAGGTAATTGCCACCTGAATAGTTGCCAGAAAACGTGCCGGCTGACTTGTAAGCTTTACAAGCCGCTTCGCCCTTTTATTTCCTTCTTCCGCCATCTTTTCCATTTTATTATCGTTCATGGAAATCACTGCAATTTCCGCACATGCAAAAACCGCATTTAATAAAATCAATACTACCTGTAATAAAATCATAAAAATAATTGTACTTCCCAATTTCTTTCCTCCTTAAATAATCTGATATCTGATTGCTTTTTTCTCATTCCCGCAAATACAGGCTTACGCCTATCCAGCGCAACATCAGATGTACAGAAGGATTTTCCTTATTGGTACAGTCATCTTCATCCATTGTGCAGTGTCTTACTCCCTTCTCTTATAATTTATTAGGATACAGTATATAAGAAACCAGTGAGAGAGTAAAGTAAAATTTTTTTTATTTTCTTTTTATTTTTGTATAACTTTTCAATTTCTGTCTATACTACAAATAGTCCACAGGGAGATGATACAAAGACGCATCCCTCCCTGCAGACAACAAAAGAAAAAGTAGAAATACTTTATCCTCCCCTTTTTGAGGGTGTTTGAAAGCACCCTCATTCTCCTACATAATACGAAGAATATTCTTCCAGATATCTTTATTTTTCTCCCATATTTCAGGAAATTCGTTTTCCGAAAGCGGGGAGTCCCCTTTTCCGATTTCTATGGTAACACTGGGAATTTTCATTTCCAGAAGCGCCCAGTCTTTGTATCCCGCCGGTGCTATTTTATCCCACCCGTCTATTATCTCGTATCCCGTTGTATCTCCTATCACTTTTGCCAGCTTCTTGGTGTCTTCCCTTAATTTTCCCTGCTGTCCGAAATCCCAGTAAATCACCTCTCCTGAGGAATGATAGCTTATGGTTGCCTGAAATTTTTCCTTTCTTGTAAGCCTTGTAAGTGCTTTTGTTTCCACCTCTGACTCCGGATATGCGCCTTTATATTTTTCCGCAGAAGGTTTTTGTTTTTCACAGGAATATTCCTTCCAAAAAGCATCAAAATTTCTGTTTAAATCCACGCCTCTTGCGTTGGATTTCCACCTAACAAAATCTTCCTTTTCCTTTATTTTCAAAAGCTTTTCTTTTAATTCTTTTTTCCTAATTCCCTCTATGCCCCTATGACACAGCGCTGCTCCGTCAGGATTGACCATAGGAATTACATGTACTGCCACATCAAAATCCTCATTCCCCCCTTCGCACATATACTGAAGAAAATGCTCCGTCTGTTTTACCAGAAGCTTTGCTGTCATATATTCTCTTCCGTGAATGGCTCCTGTAAATAAAATTTTCTTTTCTGCTGTTCTATTCCCCACAATTATTCTGTAAATTTCTCTGTCATCAAAGCTCCTTCCCACGCTGTCAAGCCAAATGTTTCCCTGATACCTATACAGCAAATCTCTTATTTCTTTTCCCATAGTTTCATGTTCATATTGTAAAATTCTCTCATTATACATTGACGATACCCTCGAAAATTATTATAATAGTACAATAGATATTACAAGTAAGGGAGATTAAGAAGTGAAAAATATCAAACGACTTCTTGCAATCATCGGAGTCGGTCTTTTAGTGGGTATGTACGTGTTGACCTTTATTTTATCCCTGACAGATCACTCCAAAACAGGCGGCATGCTTATGGCATCTCTTTATGCGACTGTGGTGATACCTGTTCTCTTGTATGCTTTTATGCTGGTATACAAATGGACACACCCCAAGAATGAAGAAATACCCAAAATCTCTGCGGAAGCTTCCGAAATCGATACGCTGATTTTTGATATTGGCAATGTGCTTGCAAAATATGACTGGAAGAAACTCTTAAAAGAATTAGGATATGATGAAAAAACGGGAACTGCTGTAGCCAAAGCCGTTTTTCTCAGCAAGGAATGGGCGGAAGCAGACCGTGGAATTCTGTCAGAAGAAGAACTTTTACAGACTTTTATTTCCAATGCACCTGATTACGAAAAAGAAATTCGTGAAACCTTTGATGCTGTGGGAAAAACCATTTCTACCTATTCTTACACAAAAGACTGGCTGAGTTATTTAAAAAAACGAGGATATAAAATTTATATTTTATCCAACTTTGCGAAACCTGTTTATGACCGATGTACAAAAGAACTGGATTTTCTAAAGCTTGTAGACGGAGGATACATGTCTTGGCAAATACACTGCATAAAGCCGGAAGCGGAAATCTATCAAAAGTTGATTACAGATTTTGAAATCGTTCCACAGAAAGCCGTCTTTATTGATGATTTAATGGACAATATCGCTGAAGCACGAGCACTTGGTTTTCATGCTGTTCATTTCACAAGTAAGAAAAATGCTGTTCGGCAATTATTGGATTTCGGAGTAAAATAAAAAAGCAGCAATAGGCCACATAACCTATTGCTGTTTTTTATTTTGTCGTTCTTCTTCTAAACAGAATAAACAAAACCGCACTGACACCCATCAAAATCGGATAAAACAGATATGGCATAATCTGTACCGGAGACAATGCAGAAAGTCCTGCCGCTGTCAAAAGCTGTGCTCCGTAAGGGATAATTCCCTGTCCTACCGATGCGAAAATATCCAGTAAAGAAGCGCTTCTTCTCGGTGATACGTCAAACTCCTCACTGATTTCCTTTGCAATGGGACCTGACATAACGATTGCCACTGTATTATTTGCTGTACAGCAGTCTACCAGCAATGCCAGAATGGAGATACCAAATTCTCCACCTCTTGGTCCGTTAATTCGCTTCTTAATCACATTCAAAATAAATTCAATTCCGCCGTATTCCTTTACCAAAGCTACAATAGCAGCTACAATAATGGAAATAACCGTAATGTCATACATACTGGTAATTCCTTCGCCCATTTTCTGGAATACTTCTCCAATGGCAAAGGCTCCTGTTCCCACACCTACAATAGCGGATAAAATCGTTCCTGCAATCAAAACAACAAACACATTAATTCCCACTAATGCGCCAATCAACACTACCAGATACGGTACTACCTTTACAATTTCATAATTCAGCTCTTCATCAATTTTTCCTGCGTTTCCACTGGCAATAAAGAAGAAAATAACAGCTGTTATAATTGCTGCCGGCAATACAATAAGGAAATTTTCCTTGAATTTATCCTTCATTTCACATCCCTGTGTTCGAACAGCTGCAATTGTTGTATCAGAAATCATGGATAAATTATCACCAAACATAGCGCCGCATACAATGGCACCCATACAAATCGGCACAGCAATTCCTGTTTTTTCTGCAATCCCCACACCAATAGGAGCCATTGCCGTAATGGTTCCCACAGATGTTCCCATAGACACGGAAATAAAGCATCCGATAATAAATAATCCTACTACTGCAATAGATGACGGCATAATAGAAAGCCCTAAATTTACAGTACTTTCTACTCCCCCAGCTGCCTTAATCGTACCAGAAAAAGCACCGGCAGCAAGGAAAATCAGACACATTGTCACGATATTTTCTTCTCCGATACCTTTAGAAATAATGGAAATCTTATCGTGAAAACGCACTCTGGGGTTCTGTAAAAACGCCACAACCAAAGCGATTAAAAATCCCACAATGGCAGGCATTGTATAAAAATCATTGGAAATAATTCCCGCACCGATAAAGATGACAAGGAATATTCCAATGGGTAAAAGCGCCGAAGCTCTCCCCTTCTTTTCCTGTTTCATATCATGTCCTCTCATTTCTGTTGTATTTTACACGTTGATTTCTGCTGTCATACCCAGAAGCTCTTTATTTGCCTCCAAAACAGGATGAACTACTTTCTTTAAGAAGTTATCTACCTGAACTGCCGCACGTCCTGTATATTTAGCAGGATCCATAGTTTTCTGTAAATCCTCCAGTGTCATGTTAAACGCCGGATCAGCAGCAATCAGTTCCAGAAGATTGTTATCTTTACCTTCTACTTTTACATTTCTTCCTGCTTCCATAGAAAGCTCGCGAATTCTTTCATGTAATTCCTGACGGTCTCCCCCTGCTTTTACAGCATCCATCATAATATTTTCTGTAGCCATAAATGGAAGTTCACTTCTTAAACGTTTTTCGATAACTTTTGGATATACAACCAAACCGTCTACCACATTTAAGCAAAGGTCTAAAATACCGTCAATGGCAAGGAAGCCTTCCGGAACAGAAAGACGTTTATTTGCAGAGTCATCCAATGTTCTTTCAAACCACTGTGTTGCAGATGTAATGGCAGGATTTAACGCATCTACCATAACAAATCTGGACAGAGACGCAATTCTTTCGCTTCTCATCGGGTTTCTCTTATATGCCATAGCAGAGGAACCGATCTGGCTCTTTTCAAAAGGCTCTTCTACTTCTTTTAAGTGCTGAAGCAGACGGATATCATTGGAGAATTTATGAGCGCTTGCAGCAATTCCTGCCAGCACATTTAAAACTCTTGTATCTACTTTACGGGAATAAGTCTGACCGGAAACAGGATAACATTCCTTAAATCCCATTTTCTGTGCAATCATCGGGTCGATTTTATCAATAGTTTCCTGATCGCCATCAAATAATTCTAAAAAGCTTGCCTGTGTTCCTGTTGTTCCTTTAGATCCTAACAGTTTCATTGTACTAAGTACAAAATCTAAATCTTCTAAATCTAATAAGAATTCCTGCATCCAAAGAGTTGCTCTCTTTCCTACTGTTGTAGGCTGTGCAGGCTGAAAATGAGTAAATGCAAGTGTTGGCAGAGCTTTATGTTCCTCTGCGAATTTTGCCAATTCTGCAATAACATTCACCAGCTTTTTACGAACCAGCTTTAACGCTTCTGTCATCACAATAATATCTGTATTGTCACCTACATAACAGCTTGTTGCACCTAAATGAATAATTCCCTTTGCTTTCGGACACTGTACTCCATAAGCGTAAACGTGGGACATAACATCATGACGAACCTGTTTTTCTCTTTCCTTTGCCACCTCATAATTGATGTTGTCGGCATTGGCTTTTAATTCGTCAATCTGCTCCTGGGTAATATTCAAACCTAATTCCTTTTCTGTTTCAGCCAAAGCAATCCACAGCTTTCTCCATGTACGGAATTTCATATCCGGAGAAAAAATATACTGCATTTCTCTGCTTGCATAACGTTCGGATAATGGGCTTACATATCTGTCTGTACTCATATTCTTCTTACCTCTGCTTTCTTATACTTACTCAGTGTAATACATCTGGATTATATATCATTACCTTTAAAAACACAAGACGAAAATAGTCCCGAAAAAAACCATTCTCTAAAATCCTGTGCTTCTGTGATATTCCTTAATAAAACTTTCTAAACATTTTCCCAGCTCCTGATTTTGCGGTTCCTCCACCTTTTCACCGGCTTCCTTCAGCTTTTCTTTTATTTCCTCCTGCATCTGGGGAGAAGCTCCCATACGGTTGCATATGCCCGAAAATTCTTCCGGATTTCCCATACAGCACGCCATAAGATAATGAGAAAGAACCTGCTTTGTATGTAAAAACTGGTATGCTTTCAAAAAACATTCTGCTGCTTCCTCAAACTGAAACAAATGCAAGTAAGCGCATCCCATATTGTGATAAATGCCGCCACGGAACTGTTCTCCCAGCCCCTCGTTATCTTCTTTTAAAAGAGCATTTTCGTATATCTTCACAGCATTTACATACATTTTGTTTTCTACCAGATAATCTCCCTTTTTCTTCTCACGGAGAATCTTGGGCTGCTGCTCCAAAAGAGAAATCTGCTCATTTAATTTCTTAAATTCCTGATGTGTCAGATAATTGATTTCCTTAAATACAGCAAGAATAAATTCTCCTGTTCCCATATCTTCTTCCAATACCTTGTAAAGACGGCGATATAATTTCTCCAGACCGAATTCCTTCCGTATCCAGTCACAGAGATGCTCGTTTAAAATACTTTCATCCAGAAGATAAATGTTATGGTAAAAATAGTAGCACAGCTCCTCAATGCTATAAATATTTGTGCTGATATTCTCGATATAATAGGGAATTTCTGCTCGTTTTAACTGACATAAAATATATCCGCTCATTCCTGTCCTCCTTTACCATGACACTTTCTCTGTCCACACATTTCCATTAGAGGGAAACATTTCCCCAAACCCCATATCTTCCACAACAATCACACAGGTTTCACTGCTCTCGTAGGATATGCAAATTTTTAACCTTGTGGTTTTATTCGGTCTTTTGGGGAGTCCCGGAAGCTTCATACTAAATCTGGTCTTGCTTCCGCCCTCCATAGGTGTCACTACAAATTCCAAATCCTCTTTTTCATCTAAAATAAGCTCCAGCTCTGTATGAATTTCATACCAGTTTTTCCCTGCCTCCACCAAAGGATAAGTCTTTGGAGAACCGTTTACCAGCATTTCCATTGCCACATTATTCTGCACAAGAGAAGGACTCAGATACAAATATCCTTTTAAAATTCCTTCATCGCATTTTTCTCTTGCTCCATAGCATGCCCCTTTTACATAGAGGTTATTTCCGTAAAAAACGTGTCTCTGGTTTCTGCATAAAAACGGAATAGAACGCACTGCCCACTCCTGCTCAAAGCCTTCTCCCACCATATAAATGCTGGAATAAGGATCTTTTCCACAGGAACGGTCAATTAAACGGTAGAAATCCTCATCTCTCTTTACCGGATCTGTGGATAATTCCGCTGTAATTCCATGCTCAATATACGCCATTGCCGGTCTTTTCTGGTTGTCCATCACCAATCTTGCAAAGGACACCTGATTATTGTCAAATAAGAACCAGCCGATTTTTCTTGTACAATTATCCTTCCTGTGGTTCATAACATAATAATAAAAGCTCTCATCATAATCCTGCAAAAAAATCTGATTTCTGGAAAATCCCATGCCTGCGGCTGCCTCATAAACCACCTGTACCATAGCGGAAGACAGCTTTGGAATGGTAATCATCAGGCCCTTTATCTGTCTTACAGGCTCTCCCACTCCCAAAAGAGATAATACGCCTTTTAAATAAGCTTCCATAAGCTCGGCAGCCTCAAAAACCTTTTCTCCTACACGGACAGGTTCTGCCTCTCCCCATATACCTAACAGCCCGTTTACTGCAATTTCCCCTTCATTGGCTGAAAAATATTCTGCCTCCAGCCCGTAGTGCCAGATTTCCTTTTCCGGATTTACGGATAGCAGGGTGGGAAAAAGATACTGATTACTCCCTGCCTTTACAGAAACAGAAATCGGCTCTTTCTCTTTCCTGTCGTAATAACAAAGCTGTGATTGAAGCTTTCCGATTTCCAGCCCTACTATAATGTTTCTCGTTTCGTTCATTTCTTTCACCCCTTAATCCAGCAATTCAAATAATTGTGCCACCTGTCTTTCCTGTTTCAAATAAGATTGCTCCAGCTTTGAAAGCTCTTCTGTCTTTCCTTCCTCTAACAGCTTTAACATTCGATTTAACAACTGATATTTACTGTGTCCGTATGCTTCCGTAGCCTCTACCTGTAAAATCTGCTGTGGAATTTCCCATGTCTGTCCGTTTCGCTCGATTACAAAACGATACAAAAGCTTTTCTCCGTAAAACAAGATAAATTCTTTGTTATAAATACCCTGATACCGTTCTTTTAAAGGCTCTGTTTTTTCTTCGGAAATCACATGTTCTCTCTCCACCTGATAGTAAAGCGTAACCTTTGCTCCCGGTCCTGCCTTACATTCCACAAACATTTTATCTTCCATCTGGCATGCCTGCAAAAGCTCCCTTGGCATATTCTGGAAAAATTCAAATTTCAGCCTTTCTCTTCTACATTCCTCCAAAATTTTCTGAGCTCTCTGCTTTTTCTTTGTATCCCATTTATTTTGCTCTGTGTCATGCTTTAAAAGAGCCAATCTGCAGATAATGTCGCACTCCCATTCTTTTTCCATGAGATTTTCTAATGCTTCAAAGAGAATTTCCCCTGTTTCTTTTCCGCCTACAAAATAGCCGTAAGACTCAAAAGTCAAATAAGCCAGAACAACATGCTCATTTCCACCCTGCTGTATATAATCTTTCAGAACCTCCAGCCCCTGCTCAGAATAAATTCTGGTAAACATACTGTACCGAAGAATTCGTTCTTCCAAAGCATAGCAGTCCAGAGAAAAACCTCTGACACGCTTCCACAGTTCTGTCATCTCCCGTACAGGACCTTCAAAATGTGACGCCATATATTTTAAAAGAATTTCATCATAAATACCGGATTTTACAATATATCCCGTCAGAAGCAGCAATTCTTCCTCGTATTCAAACTCTAAATTCAAAATCATTCTGCTGCACATTCTTAAAAGAACCGACATATCCACATCTTCATATCCGTATTCGCAGATTAAATCATAAGCTCCCACAAACATATCCTGTTTTACCAAAATCGTAACCAGCAGGCTTTTGTTTACTTTTGCAAAAGCTTTAAAATCCATCTCCTTCAAGGACTCCCTTAAATTCCGGTTGTCCATCTGTGACTCATAATAAAGAAGCAGACGCTTACGGATTTCCTGCCGATAATCCTCCTCAAAGATATCCTGCTTTAAAACGGCTTCAAAGCTGGAAATATTCTCTTCTGTAATAGGATTTTCGTGCTTTAATTCCCCACAGGTGTGTAAAAGCATTCCCGCATATCTCTGCCCGTCCTTTGCCAGTTTTCCCGACAGCTCTTCAATATCTAAAAGCTTGTGAAGATTATAATCTACTGTCCCTGCATATCTGCGCTTGCTGCTGTCCTCAAATAAGATTGCCGCATCCTGTGTATAAAGAGAGATATAGGCTGTTCTGTCGGTACACAGGTACACCTGTTCTTCCTTCATTGCAGTGTGGCGGACAATGACCTTGCAGATTTTCGGGTCGTCACAATAAAGTCTGTAAGTAAATAGTACCTTTGCCAATGCCGCACGCACATTTTCATCTTCGGAATTTACACAAAACTCCTGATAAACCACTGCAAAATCTTCATTCATTCTGCCTTCTTTAATCTTATCGCAGGCAAAAGCCTCCATATTTTGTTTGTACGCCTGATAGGTTTCCTTGTCTGTTTCTTTATTTCGAATAATATTGCTGTAAATAAATGCTCTTCTCTGGTCGCTTAATGTATTATTGTAGCCGAAATACAGACGGATGACCTTTGGCAGTACCTTCTGGTAATTCCTGCTCATAGTTTCAATATAATATTCGTACAAGCCTGTGATTTTCAGTTCTGCACGCACTGCCAAATCATACCATTTAAAATATTCCAGTTTTCTCGGTTCGCCTTTCATCACAAACTGGCAAATGCCTTTGATGACCAACGCTGAAGGATACTTCTCATAAATATAAGTTAAAATTTCATACACCGGTTTTGAAAAACGCTTCAACTGTCCTGCTAAATCCACTGCACGAAATGCCATTTCTTCTGTAAGCATTCCGTATTTCTGTGCAAAGCGATAAACCTGCACAGTAAAATGATTCATTTTTCGGAAAACAGAGCCGTCCTCTGCGCCCAATTTACACGCCATAAGATATAAAAACGGACTTCTTGAGCCTGTTCGATACTGTTCCTCTAAAAAGAACATCTTTCTGGACTGGGTTCTCAGAACTTCTTCATCCATCTCAAAAATCATGTATAATAACAGACAGCTGTCCACACGTCTTTGGTACAGCTGATGCAGACGCACTGCTGTCTTTTCTTTCAGCTGTGTGCTTCTGTGGGAAATTTCGTCAAGGTACAAAAATGCCCCTTCTAAAATTTCTTCGTCCTTCACTCTCTGATTGTTTTCCAAAGAGTCCAGTAGTCGTCTTGCTTCATCTTCTCTCCCGCTTAAAACCCACATATAAGCTTCAAAAAGCTGACATTCCGTAGAATAATAACCGTTTTCTTTTAATTCATCTAAAAGAGCCTTTGTATTCTCGCACCATTCTGAAGCAGTCACCTTTCCCAGCTGAAGTTCTAACAGAGCTTTTGCCGCTTCCAGCTTTTTTCTTTTCTCATAAGCGGTTACGTCCACCTGTATTCGATTGCTTTTTGACACCATAATTTCATAAGTAATGGTTTCGTATACGGTTTTAATGGAAATTCTGCCAAAGTTTTTCCCTTTTCCCAGACATTCCTTGCGGATAATATACTCCAAATCATATACACTGCCGATAAAGTGTCCGTCATGAATAACCTGTTTTTCTACCTCCAGAAAATCTCCCGATACCGTAATTTCCGCTCTTAAAAATCCCCATCCGCTGCGTCTTATCCGCAGGGTATCTTTTAAAGAGCTTTGTACCTCGTAAAGCTCCAGCTTTTCCTTTTCCAGACTTAGAGAAACCGGTTCTTTCAAGCCTGCTTTGATTAAAAATTCTTCTAAATTCTGATAAGGAGCAGGCATTTTTACCATTGCTTCATAATAAGGCAGCAACTCTTCTCTTCCCTTTAAAAGCTGTGGAAATGATTTTTCCACAAAAAGCTGATATGCCTCTCGGAAATCCTCCTTTGCAAGAGCAACAAACTCTTCCAGTGTCCCCACGGTTCCCTGAGAAGTCCGCACTTGTGTTTTCCTTACTTCAATAGAAAAAGGCACCCTGTATTCTCCTATACTGGTGCTTAACACAATCTCTCCTTCTATTTTGTCTTCGCTTTTCAGCCCCTTGGCATCTATTCCGTAAGGCAGAATAATTTTTTCTCCTGCAAATTTTTCTTTTCCCAAAAGAAACCGTCTATGTGTCGAATATGCCATTCCTTTTATTTTTCGTCTGTCTTCTGCTGCAAATTCTAATTCACCCCTGAGCTTTTCTTCCGGCATTATTTTTAATACAATTTTTTCTGTTGATAAGATAAGCCCCGGTACATCGTATTCAAATCTTCCGTTTATCAGTTGATCCATTCGTGTTTTCAAAATATCACCTTTACTCCGTCTTCTTTTTATTGAACAATTAACAATATTCTGCTACTATGGATTATACACTACAATGGATTGCTGTGCAACTTTAATACAAAAAGGGAGGCTATTTCATGCTGAAACATAAAGACCACTTCCACGGAAGCGATTTAGAGAAAATCGAAGAAATTTATCATATAAAAAAAGAAGATATCACCAGCTTTTCTGCCAATGTAAATCCTCTTGGTATCTCTCCTCTTTTAAGAGATACTCTCTCCACTCACATTGACGCTATCACAAACTATCCTGACAGAGATTATACAAAACTCCGTAAAAGCATCTGTGACTATACCGGTGCTCAGTTTGAAAATATTATTGTGGGAAATGGCTCTACCGAGCTAATCTCTCTGTTTATTCAGACAACAAATCCAAAAAAAGCCTTAATTTTAGGCCCTACTTATTCAGAATACGAGCGCGAAATTGCATTAAAAGGAGGACAAACTCTCTATTATCCTCTGCTGGAAGAAAATGATTTTCAAATCAATATCTCTGATTTTTGTTCACATTTAAATGACAGTATTGATTTACTGGTGCTTTGTAACCCTAATAATCCTACATCCACTGCCATTACCAGAAAAGATATGCGAAAAATTTTAGATACCTGTCTCCAGTATGGAACCTGTGTTATGGTAGATGAAACTTATGAAGAATTTGCTCCTTTAGACAGCAAAATTTCTTCTATTCCTCTTACCAACAATTATAATAATCTCATTGTTCTACGTGGAATTTCCAAATTTTTTGCAGCTCCCGGTCTGCGTCTGGGGTATGCAGTAACAGGAAATCCTGACCTTTTAAAATATATTAACACAAAGAAAAATCCTTGGACAATTAACAGTCTTGCAGAAATTGCCGGCTGTATTATGTTTTCAGATAAAGAATATATTGATAAGACAAGAGCTTTAATTTCCGGAGAAAGAGAACGACTTTTTAAAACTTTATCCTCATGGAAAAGTGTAAAGGTATATCCTTCCTGTTCCAACTTCCTCCTTGTAAAAATCTTAAAGGAAAACATTACTTCGGAACAGGTTTTCGATTACTGTATCCGCAGAGGATTGATGATACGTGACTGTTCAACATTCCCATTTCTGGACAGCTCCTTCATCCGTTTCTGCATGATGAGTCCGGAAAAAAACAACGAGCTTTTACAGGCTCTTTCTGAGGTTCTGGGAGAAGTTTAAAAGATTTTATACTTTTTTTGGAAATACTATTTCTTTTTTTCAAAAATTTGTTACAATAAAAGCGGTTCAAATTATAATTATATAAGAAGAAAGGTGAAAACACATGCAGGAGTACAAACCATTTAAAGAAGGAAAAGTACGTCAGGTTTATGACATTGGAGAAGAATTAGTAATTTATGCAACAGACAGAATTTCCGCATTTGACTACATTCTTAAAAACACAGTTACAAATAAAGGTGTTGTCCTTACAAAAATGTCAAAATTCTGGTTTGATTTTACAAAGGATATTGTTCCAAACCACATGATTTCAACAGATGTAAAGGATATGCCGGAATTCTTCCAGCAGCCGGAGTTCGAAGGACATACTATGCTTTGCCGAAAACTGGAAATGCTCCCTGTTGAGTGCATCGTGCGTGGATATATTACAGGAAGCGGCTGGGAAAGCTATCAGAAAAACGGGACTGTATGCGGCATTAAGCTTCCGGAAGGATTACAGGAGTCCGATAAGCTGCCTGAACCGATTTACACACCAACTACAAAAGCAGAAATCGGTGACCACGATGAACATGTTTCCTTTGAAGATACAGTTGAAACCTTAGAAAAATTATATCCGGGACGTGGACAGGAATACGCAGAAAAAATTCGTGATTACACAATCGCACTATATAAAAAATGTGCTGAATATGCACTGACAAAAAATATTATCATTGCAGATACAAAATTTGAATTTGGTTTAGATGAAAACGGAGACGTGGTTCTGGGCGATGAAATGCTTACACCGGACAGCTCCAGATTTTGGCCATTAGAAGGCTACAAACCGGGACAGGGACAGCCTTCCTTTGACAAACAGTACGTTCGTGACTGGCTGAAAGCAAATCCGGAAAGCGATTTCCTTCTGCCGGAAGAAGTCATTGACAAAACTGTTGAAAAATATGTAGAAGCTTACGAATTACTCTCAGGAGAGAAATTCTAATTTTTTATGACCAGAGTTGTCACATTAAGTATTTCATAAATATTTATACACTTTTAGCAAATTTGTCGAGCATAAAATGTATAGATATTCTTGAGATGCACTTAATGCGATAACTCTTTTTTTATATGGTACTTGCAAATATTGTCAGAACGTAAAGGAAATAATGCCTATAGGATTTCTAAAAAAACATTTTTCAATGTACAGCCATTTGCCAAGAGAAATCTATGTATTGGCTTTTGGTAAAGTCATGACAAGTATGGGGGCTTTAATATGGCCCATGCTTACCTTGATAATGAGTGAAAAATTGGGACTGAACGGACAGACGATTGGTCTGTATATGATGATGTTTTCTATGTTTATGGGACCGTTTTACTTGCTGGGAGGTAAGATGGCTGACAAATATAATAAAAAGCATATCATCGTTACCTTTGACTTAATCGGAAACAGCCTCTATTTCGTTTGCGCTGTATTGCCAATGTCCATGACAACGCTGTATTTATTAGCGATTGCCTCCTTATTTCAGGCAATGGAACAGCCGGCTTATGATGCCCTGATTGCTGACTTGACAACCTACAAGGATAGAGAAAGAGCCTATTCCCTGAATTACCTTTCAATGAATTTAGGATTGGTTTTAGCTCCGACTATCGGCGGTATTTTATTTAATCATTATCTCAGCCTGTCTTTTTTCATTAACGGTCTGGCAGATATAAGCAGTACGTTGCTGCTATTGGTTTTTATTAAGAATGTAAAAGCTAATAATCAGGATACTAAAACAATGAACGAATATGAGAAAGGTGAAACCGGCTCAATATTCAAGGTTTTTTCTGAACGAAAATTATTTTTTCTGCTATTTGTTATTTCCGGTATAGCTGCGCTGATTTATAATCAATTTAACTTTTTGATGCCTTTACATCTGGAGGAAGCCTTTCATGGATCAGGAGCTTTTAAATTTGGAATTTTAACAAGTATCAATGCAGTTGTTGTAGTAATAGGCACGCCGATATTCACAAAAAAGCTTTCCGGGGTAATTGATATCCGAATTATGTATTTTGGACAGCTATTAGAGTCATTGGGACTTGCCTTTTTTATCTTTTTAAATCATTATTTTATCATTGCGATTGTGGGGATGATACTCTTTACCATAGGCGAAATATTCGGCTCTATATCAAAAACACCTTACCTTACAAAGAGAATACCGGACACACATCGTGGCAGAGTATTAAGTATTACCAACAGCTTCGCCGGATTAATCGGAGTTTTAAGTAACTATGTAATAGGAACACTGATCGACTATTATCCTTTCCGTACTGTATGGATAATTATAGCGGTAATCGGTTTATTTTTGATAATTTTATATAGTATTTATTTAAGACTGGACAAGAAGGTTTATTCCGGTCTTTATGAAAAAACAATGTAATATTTGCTTATATCGAGAATATGGATACATTTTATCTGACAATTCCGATAAGATGTATCCATATTTCTGGTTTTGCTTAATACAGCAATTTTCTTTATTTCAAATTACAATGATACAATTTTACGCAAATAACTTCTTTTTTCGGAAATACAAGCCACAGCTATTCTGCAAAAATGGGTGACACCCACGCAACATCTCCGTTTTTTAACCAGACACGCAACCTATATTGACTTCCGGGCTCCATTTGTATTTTTTTCTCAAATTTCATCTCGTATGCCCTATGAGGCACTGCCTGACGAATTCTTACTTTATAAGCATTATGCCAATAGAAATCATCTCTATAATGTTCCACATTCCCATATACCCTTTTTGCAAGTTCTATGCTTTCCTTATATTGAGCTAAAATTCTTGAGCTTTCCATCAATTCTTCTATTGTAAAACAATACTCGTAATTATCTACTTTCAATAAAACTTTATCTTTTTTCTTTCCTTCAATTTCAAAAATAAAGCCTTCCTTTACAACTGTACTTGGTCCCATCCAGTGCCCTGTGGTTGTTGACATATATGTAGTCATCTGAAACTCACATTTATGCTCCGTAACCTTTTCTAGTTTTTGTCCATAGCTGTTCCATGCTTTTTCTATGGACACAATTTTTCCGGAAGTTTCAAGACCGCCTACCCATTCTTTCACCAGCATATCCTTATAAAATCTCGGATTTGGTCCCCAGCCAAATTCAACTGCAAACTTCACTCGAAAAAGTTCATCTTCTTCTAGCTTTTTATTTTCCCATGTTCCGGAATGTACAATCATTTCGTCCAATACATTGTTTTTCAATACTTCTACTCGGTCAATAGCATATCCGGCTTTAATTTCAGCAGTCAGGCAATACTTTCCCGCATCAATAACAGAACCCATTGGCTTACCGTCAATTTCAAAATCAATATCCATACGGCTGCGACTAACACCATACACTCTGCGATGAACCATTCCATCCCAAATTGCTTCCTTGCTGTTATCTTTCGCTAACACACACATACTTCCATGATCATAAACTGCCGGTATATTGTGATTATCTCCTGATGCCATACACCCCACATGAATTCCCTTGTTCAGTCCGTATTCATAACAAGTTTGTCCTGTTCTCGGTCCCATATGTAAGTGTCTTTCCATATCCATAGGTCCTGTATCATTTTCGCTACACCCATGACTGGAATAAATTTCTGCAAAAGGGGAAAATTTTTCATCATGTGTATCCCAATTTTTCCCCCTGCTATTTAATTGATACGCAACGTGATGCGGAATTGCAATTGCTTCTTTCCCCTTATAGGTTTCCAATAATTCGCTGTATCGCATTGGGTGCTCCATCATTTGATGATTATCTTTAAAAAACACATTGTGGTCCCCATCAAGACCTGCTCCCTGCCACTCATATCCCATAAACATAGGATACCCCTGACTGTTAATTTCATTCACCTTTTCTCTTAATATTTCCCAGTCCTTTTTGATATCTTCTTCCGACCATAAATCTTCTAAACCGGCTCCTGTTTCAGATTTTACCATTCGAAATGGATAATAGGCAATTGGCCAGAAATCCAACATCTGTCTGGCATGCTCAATCCATTTATCCAATTCTTCCATTTGATTATGATGAATATTACTATGTAAATCAGTCCATAATTTCTTCATATTACATCTCTTTCTCCCTGTTCATGTATTTGTCTGTTGCCTTTCTTTGCTTTGCGTCACCTTTCTTCAAGATAATTATTAACACAAATGTCAAAACAATAAATGCTAAACAAATCGGTCTCTTGATAAAGATACTCCATGAGCCTTCTGACATAACTAACGCATTTCGCAAATTTGACTCTGCCACCGGGCCAAGAACCATTCCCAGAACAATTGGCACCGGTGGAAAATCTAATTTCTGCATAAAATATGCAACCACTCCAAAAATCAACATAACATAAACGTCTACGTTTGAATTTCCAATAGCAAATGCTCCTGCACAACATAAAACTACTAAAATAGCAGTGAGCAGTTCTTGAGGAATATGTGTTATCTTCACAAAAATTTTCAAAAGATATTTTCCCTGTACAAACATAATAATCTGTGCAATCACACACCCGATTAAGATAGCATATACAACCGGGCCGGAGTTTGTAAACAGTTTTGGACCTACCACCAGTCCGTGCATAGTAAATGCACCAAGTAAAGTTGCCGCTACTACGTCTCCCGGTATGCCTAATGTCAGCAATGGTATTAAAGTTGCTGCTGTCGCTCCATTATTCGCAGACTCCGGAGCTGCTATTCCTTTAATTTCGCCCTCACCAAATTTATCACCTTGCTTTTTACATCTTTTTGCTTCATTGTAAGATATAAATGATGCAATCGCTCCCCCTGTTCCCGGAATAGCTCCAATAAACGCCCCAATAGCAGAAGATTTCAGCATAGTAGGCATGGTTTTCTTTATATCTTCTTTTGTTATATGGTCTTCTTTATTTGTTTCCTGTATTTCAGAAGCAACTGCTGCCTCTGTTTTATTAATGCGCCCTATCATCTGTGCAATTGCATACACACCAAGAAGAACTGCTAACATCTTAATGCCGTTATACAGACGTATATTACCAAAAGTAAATCTCGTGAGACCACTGACCGCATCCATACCTACTGTTGCCAACAAAATTCCTAGTCCACCACTGATTAATCCTTTAACAATACTTTTTCCACTAACAGATGCAATAACAGATAAACCAAATATAGATAAAGCAAAATATTCAGGTGAACCAAATTTAATTGCCACTTTGCTAATCTGCGGTGCAAAAAACAGCAAGCATAATGCACTGATTATACCACCAACCGTTGATGCAACCAGAGCCATATCCAACGCTCTCCTCGGTTGTCCGTTTCTGCACATGGGATATCCGTCGATAAGCGTTGCTGCGGCTGCATTTGTTCCCGGTGTATTAATTAAAATCGAACTAATCGAGCCACCAAAATTTGAACCAAAAAAGATTGCTGTGAGCATTAAAAGTGCCGGAACTGTTCCCATGGAAAATGTAAATGGTAACAATACAGTAATCGCCAAATTTCCATTCATACCCGGAATAGCTCCAAATATAATTCCTATAAAAATTCCAACATTAACAAAAATCAGATTTTCAACTGTAATCAATTCTCCAAGCGCAGATAAAATCACTTGCCCCATACCGTCTCCTCCTTATGGCATTTGTACATGCAGTACTTTCGCAAATAAAACGTATACAATAATAACAACCGCCGTAACAATTATGTAGTAACTTTTTTTCTTTGTTCCCGTAAAAGCTAATGTTGCTATGCCAAGAAAAATTGTTGAAAGCAAAAAGCTCTTATTAAATAGCAAAGCATATATCAAAAGAACGAGCATGTATAATAATGCTTTTACTTCTTTTTTAATTTCCAACACTTTTATTTCATCTTTTTTTAATATCAGACTTTGAACAAGCAAAACAATCCCACAAATAATCCATAATACAGCAATAGCATACGGAATTGTCCTTGAAGTAATTCCATAAGTTGCAGAATAATCCTCTCCGATTTGCGCCGGTATAAGTAACATACAAAGAATTCCCAATACAATACTCACAATTCCTGATACTAGATTTGAACGATACTCTATTTTCATATTACGAAATGCCCCCTTTCTATATTTCTCCACTTAAAGCTTATTTTTTGTAATATGTTTCATATGCTTCTTTACACATTTCAGCTGCATCTTCAATTGTCTTTTTCACAACTTCGCCATCTTCTAAAGAAGGCTCATAATTTGCTGATTTTGCTAACTCTTTAAATTCATCTGTTTCACTGTACGATACAATTGCTTGATGAATGGCATCAACATCCTGTTTTTTTACATCTTTCTTGGTCATTAAGAAATTGCAGGCTTTAAAAACAATATCATATCCCAGAGATTGTGCCGTAGGAACTTCTATACCTTCATATCCCGTATAAGGTTCTTCTGAAAAAACTACAATAGGAACCATGCTTCCTTCCTCTACATATTGTGCGCCTAATGAAGCAGTAGCAAGAGCACAATCCACATTTCCGCCGGATAGAGCCAATAAATCTTTTGCGCTTCCTTCTGAAGTTAACGCTTCTGCTTCAATATTTGCCTCTCCGAAAAGCATTGTTCCCAAAAGATGCGTTGTTCCTCCCGGAGCATTAGAGCCAAATACAATTCTTTTTTCTTCTCCTTTTGCTTTTAAGTCTTCCCAACTCTCAATCCCTGATTTTTCAGGAGCTACATAAAGCATAATATCTTCTGAAACCAATCCGCTCACAAATTGAAAATCGTCAATATTTACGTTAATGTCTTTGCTAAACAGCGGCGCTAACGTAAATAAAGAAATTCCTCCTACCATTAATTCCGTTGCATCTGACTTTGCATTCAATAAATCAGCAGCAGCAATCGCCCCATTAGCACCCGTAAGATTATTCACTACAACCGATTTGCCGTATGTTTTCTGTAATCCTTGTCCTACAATTCTTGAAATTGTGTCTGCCGAACCTCCTGCTGCAAATGGCACTCGAATATTAAAGTCTTTGGTTGGTTTAAAGCTTTCTTCTTTCGCTGTCGTTTCTTTGCTTCCTGTTGATTTTTCTCCTCCGCCAGAACATCCGGCTAATGAAAACAACATCATACCTGACATCAATAATGCAATTACTCTTTTTTTCATAATTTTCCCCTTTCTTACATCTGAAAACATTTTTACTAAATTTCTTTTATTTATGCTTAATTATATGGATGTGTTCTATATGAGTCAATAAATCTATCTGTTTTTTTCTTTTCGTATATACAAAGTGTATAAATTTTACACTGTATATCCTTAGATTTATTGTTTATTTTTACTGATAACGTTTTCAGTTATATAAAAAAAGAGATGCCGCTTTAAACATCATCCGAAATATTTATACTCCTCTGTCAAATAAATATATAAATATTCCGAATATGTATTTAATGCGACAACTCCTTTTTAAAATTGATACTTTACATCTATATCATATACTCTGCTTTTTTCTTCTGAATTGTTTCCCACGATTTTTCTATATAATAATTCCGAAGCTGCAATTCCTACCGCCTCAGGATTTTTTATAACCAAAGAACAATCCATCCCTAATTTATCTGCTGTTCCTGCCATAGCAAATCCCGCCACATCTACCTTGGATATCCATTCTGGATAATGACGGTGCAAGCCCATTACAACATATTCTAAAATATCCGATCCAAAAGCCACGATTAGAGGTCTTTCTCCGTCTCGTACCATAGAAAAAAACTTTTTCAAAGCATCTATAATAACTTCTACTTTACGTGCTGTATATACACGAAATATTCTTTCTTCCAAAACCTCTTGCTCTGCAAATGCTTTTTCTGTCCCTAATTTGCACATTCTTGTATTAAAGCTATCACACCAACCAAACAATAATAAAATTTTGTCCGATTTTTTATTTTTCAATAGCCATGACAGTAAACGATACGCATTTTCTCTATGATTTTCAAGAACTATATCACAACCAATATCTTCTAATCGGTCAATCCCAATAATATTTGTATAATTCTGCGCAATTTTTTGCAAATAAGGTGTATTCTGACCACTGGGAGCAATAATAATTCCGCTGGCTTTCTGGTTTAGAAATTCTTGTATATAATATTTTTCTTTTACCCCGTCACTATCACTTTCACACATAAAAACAGCATAATTTCTTTCAAAGAAGTAATCACTAACGACACTGCATACTTTCCCGAAAAAATATTCCATATGCGGGACTACAATTCCCACGACATTTGACCTGCCTCGCTTCAGATTTTGCGCAAATATATTGGGTTCATATTCCAATTCCCTTATTGCATTTTTTATATTATATGCTGCCAATGGTTGAACACTTTTAGGATCCTTTAAATATCTTGATACGGAGCTTATAGAAACTCCTGCTAAAGCAGCAACTTCTCGAATTGTTACCTTTTTTTCTTTCATATCTATTTACATCTTTCTTCGTTTCATTATTGATAATCAAACAATGACATCTGATTAGACTTCGGCAATTTTCCAAACAATCCCAAATCATTCATCAAATCAATGGTAGATGACGTAACCTTTGTTCGATTTCTGAAATCATCAAGGGACAGGAAATTTCCTTCCTCTGCCGCTGCCACCACGGCATCCGCTGCCCTGTCTCCCAGACCTTCTATGGTATCCAACGCAGGCATCAGCTTTCCGTCTATAATCTGGAATGTATGTGCATTTGCCTTATAAATATCAATAGGAACAAAGTCAAAGCCTCTGGCATACATCTCCTGCACAATTCGCATATCTTTGTAAGTATCCTGCTCTTTTTTGCTCAACGTATCCTTTCGCTTCTCATAATCGTCCATAAAATATTCCAGCTTTTCTTTTCCCTGACACATCAGCTCATAAGAAAAAGCAGTTGCACGAATACTGAAATATGCCGCATAATACGCCAGCGGATGGAAGATTTTACAATAGGCAATTCGCCATCCCATCATAACATACGCTGCCGCATGGGCCTTCGGGAACATATATTTAATCTTTTTACAGGACTCAATATACCAGTCCGGAACATCATGTTTTTTCATTTCTTCAATCCATTCCGGCTTTAATCCCTTACCCTTTCGCACGCTCTCCATAATGGTAAATGCCTGTCCGTGCTCCAAGCCCTTGTTAATCAGATAAATCATAATATCGTCTCGTGTACAGATACAGGTGGTAATGGTTGCCGTTCCGGACTTAATCAAATCTTGTGCGTTTCCCAGCCACACGTCTGTTCCGTGAGACAGACCGGAAATACGAACCAAATCAGAAAAAGAAGTCGGATTGGCATCAATTAACATCTGCATGGCAAAATCTGTACCAAACTCCGGAATACCAAGACAGCCCAAAGGACAGCCTCTGATATCATCCGGTGTAATACCCAGCGCATCTGTATTTTTAAATAAGGACATAACCTCTTTTGAGTCCAACGGAATTTCTCTGGCGTTGATGCCGGTAAGGTCCTCCAGCATACGTATCATGGTTGGATCATCGTGCCCCAGAATATCCAGCTTTAAAAGGTTGGAGTCAATGGAATGATAATCAAAATGCGTAGTAATAATATCGCTGTTCATATCATTTGCAGGGTGCTGAACCGGTGTAAATTCCTCAATATCCCATCCGATGGGAAGAACAATAATTCCTCCCGGATGCTGTCCTGTGGTACGTCTTACCCCTGTACAGCCCTGCACAATTCTGTTGATTTCGCAATAACGCTTTCTCTGTCCACGTTCTTCATAATAGTTCTTGACATAACCAAAAGCTGTTTTCTCTGCCAGCGTACCGATTGTTCCCGCCTTAAATGTCTGCCCCGCACCGAAAATAACCTCAACGTAACGGTGCGCTTTTCCCTGATAATCACCGGAAAAGTTCAAGTCAATATCAGGCTCTTTATCTCCTTTAAATCCAAGGAAGGTTTCAAAAGGAATATCAAATCCTTCTTTTACCAGAGGCTCTCCGCATACAGGACATTTCTTATCCGGCATATCGCATCCTGCCCTTCCCGAATATGCCCGCACCTCCTCGGAGTCGAAATCTGCGTAGTGACATTTGGCACAATAATAATGTGGACTTAGAGGATTTACTTCTGTAATTCCCGACATAGTAGCTGCAAAGGAAGAACCAACAGAACCACGGGAACCTACCAAATATCCGTCACTGTTACTCTTCCAAACCAGCTTCTGGGCAATCATATACATAACGGCGTACCCATTGGAAATAATGGAATTCAGCTCTCTTTCCAGACGTGCTTCTACCATTTCCGGAAGGTTTTCTCCGTAGATTTCATGGGCTTTACTGTAACAGATTTCCCTTAACATGGCATCGGAATTTTCAATAACAGGAGGGCATTTCCCCTTGTGAATAGGCGATATTTTCTCTACCATATCTGCAATTTTATTGGGATTGGTAATGACGATTTCCTCTGCTTTTTCCCTTCCCAAATAAGAAAATTCCTTTAGCATTTCCTCTGTTGTACGAAGGTATAAAGGCGCCTGGTCATCTGCATCATCAAAGCCTTTTCCTGCCATAATAATTCTTCGATACACCTCATCTTCGGGGTCTAAAAAATGCACGTCACAGGTTCCCACTACCGGCTTATTAAATGCCTCTCCCAGCTTTACAATCTTCTTATTGATTTCCTGCAAGTCCTCCCATGAAGTAATATCCGAGCGGTCTTCATTCTTTAACATAAAGGCGTTGTTACCCAGAGGCTGTATTTCCAGATAATCATAGAAATTCACCAAACGGGCAATTTCCTGCTCCGGTCTTCCATTCAAAACAGCCTGATAAAGCTCTCCTGCTTCGCAGGCAGAACCAATAAGAAGTCCCTCCTGATATTTCAAAAACAGGCTCTTTGGAATACGGGGACGTCTATGGTAATAAATCAAATGGGAGTCTGAAATCAAATGATACAAATTTACTCTTCCCACATCATTTTTCGCCAGAATAATTGCATGATAGGTAGGCATTTTCTGTATGGAATGAACGGAAACCGTTCCCTTTTCATTCAGTTCATCCAGATTGAAAATATCCCTTTCTGCACACATTTCAATAAATTTCACAAAAATGTCGGCTGTACAGGAAGCATCGTCTACTGCTCTGTGGTGATGCTCCAAGGAAACTCCCACTGCTTTTGCCACCGTATCCAGTTTAAAACGGTTAAGCTGGGGCAGGAGAAATCTTGCCATCCCCACAGTATCAACCACGGTATCTTCTCTTTCAATACCTATATCCTCATAATTCTTCCGAATAAAACTCATATCAAACTCTGCATTATGAGCCACCATAACACAGCCCTCACAGAATTTTTCAAATTTAGGCAAAATAACATCGATGGTAGGTGCATCTTCTACCATATTGTCGTTAATGCTGGTCAACTCCTCAATGCGAAATGGTATAGGAATTTGCGGATTTACAAATTCTGAAAAACGCTCTGTAATTCTTCCGTTTTCCACCTTCACTGCACCAATTTCAATAATCTTATCTTTTAAAGCGGAAAATCCTGTGGTTTCTATATCAAATACCACATAAGGCGCATGTAAGCTCTGCCCTTTGCTGTTTTGCACAATTCCTTTTAAATCATCTACAAGGTAAGCTTCCACACCGTAAATCACCTTGAAATCTGCCTCTGGAGGAACGACGCCTCCCCAAGAGTCAAAGCAGTGGTTCGCCTCAGGAAATGCCTGCACAACCCCGTGGTCGGTAATGGCGATAGCTTTATGTCCCCACTCGTAGGCACGTTTAATCAGGGCTTTTGCGTCGGATACCCCGTCCATATCGCTCATTTTTGTATGGCAGTGAAGCTCCACACGCTTCTCTGGATAATTATCAGAACGGCTGTTTTCAAAGCTGGCAATTTTCTTAATCCCCACAACAGAGCCTATGGTAAGCTCGCTGTCATATCGGTCAATAGTGGTAATTCCCTTCAGCTTTACAAACGCTTTTTCCTTAACGCCTTCTGTAATCTCCTCTACCTGATCGTTTCTGGCAAACATTTTTACGGTAATGGAGTCTGTAAAATCGGTAATAGAAAAGATAATAATCGTTTTTTCGTTTCGGATTTCTCTCTTTTCCAAGGACATAATCTTTCCTCTGACACAGACCTCTCCCATTTCTGTCTGCACGTTTTCCAATGGAATTACTTCGTCATCAAAGTCCCTTCCATACAGTACATCAGGATTGTCAGAGCGTTTTACACTGCGTTTAAAGTCAGAAAATCCACGTTTTGCAGGCGCTTCTTTCTTCTCCGTCTTTGTCTTTTCTTTTTCCTTTTGTTTTACAGGAGCTTTCTTCGGCGCCTCTTTTACTTCTTCTATCTCCTCTTTTTCTTTTCCAAGAGACGACATTTCTACAATATGAGCCGCTTCCTGTGCAATGCGGATATCGCTGTTTTTTCGGAATTTACTTTCCTTTATTTCCTCATATTCTGTCTCTACTTTTAAAGAAAACTCACATCTTTCACAGAAGATTTTTTCTATATACTGTACCAGTTCATCTTCCTTACTTTTCGCCAGCACTGTGGATTGTAAAAGTATGTGCATGGTATCTGTCTGCGGAAACGTAATTACAGCATTCCGGAACATATTAAAGACCAGAATGCTGTAATTTTTAAGCTCCAGAGCCATGGACGATTGGTACGCCTCAAAGAATAACTGAGGGGTATACTGACTGGAAAGGGTAAACTTTTCCAGCACCTTTACCTCCATGCTCACCCCCGGAAAGCACTGCTGCGAAATTGCTCTTTCCAAGGTATAAATATACTTTTTATGTATCCATTGGCGGCTGCGGATATAAATTCGGATACGGTCCTTCTGCGGATTAACGGCAATCTTCGTAACCGCCACTTCCTTTAAAAGCGCACGAAGCTCCTCACCTACTTCCAGATTTCGAAACACATCCAGAAATTCTTTCTCCATGAAACAATGCCTCCATACTTATTTCCAGTTTTCAAGTTCTTCCCGAAGCACAGATAAAAGCTCTGCCTCAGGAACTTTTTTCACGATTTCTCCTTTTTTAATCAGAAGACCTTCTCCCTTACCTCCCGCAATGCCGATATCTGCTTCTTTTGCTTCTCCCGGACCATTTACTACACAGCCCATAACGGCAACCTTAATATCCAGAGGAAATTCCTGCACCATAGTTTCCACCTGATTTGCCAGTCCGATTAAATCAATCTTCGTTCTTCCGCAGGTTGGACAGGATACTACTTCAATTCCACCTTTTCTGAGATTTAAAGTTTTTAAAATTCTCTTAGCAGATTTGATTTCCTCTACCGGATCACCTGTCAAAGACACACGAATGGTATCACCAATTCCCTGATACAGAATAATCCCCAGACCTACGGCTGATTTGATATTTCCTGAATATAAGGTTCCTGCCTCTGTAATGCCTACATGCAGAGGATAATTCGTTTGCTCTGCCAGCAATTCATGAGCTTTTATACACATCATAACATCCGATGATTTAATACTGATTACCAGATTGTCATACCCTAAATCTTCAATGATTTTTACTTTATCAAGAGCACTCTCCACCAGACCTCCTGCTGTCACTCCGTGGTATTTTTCCACCAGTTCTTTTTCTAAGGAGCCACTGTTTACTCCAACGCGAATTGGAATATTCCTTTCTTTTGCAACATCTACTACTGCTTTTATTTTCTCAATACCACCGATATTTCCCGGATTAATACGGATTTTATCAGCGCCATTTTCCATAGCAGCAATGGCCATTTTATAATCAAAATGAATATCTGCCACCAAAGGAATATGAATTCTCTTTTTAATCTCTTTTAATGCCTCTGCTGCCTCTAAGGTAGGCA
>UMED01020476.1_pt1 | contig 31387 bp, 50 predicted proteins | sample 1964661 | NCBI WGS metagenome assembly UMED01 (sample SAMEA4836011, study PRJEB28245) | human gut metagenome | biome: gut microbiome; material: fecal sample | place: Denmark | collected 2008
AACTTGTTCAGGTCGAGGTTGCCGCCGTACCCGGGAAGTCGGCCGTGGCTGGAATACTGTCGCATCATGCAGCGGTACTTGCCCTCGTTCCACGGGGAGTCCTGGTAGTCGGTGGCGTTGTTGTCGGCGTACTGCGCGACCCATGCGCCACAGTTGTGCTTGCGGCACAGGTCCCACGGGAAGACGGACGCGGAGGCGTAGACCACGGGTGGGATGCCGGTGCGCTCGATGACGCGCTTGATGCACTGCTCGAGGTAGCCCAAGTTGCCCCACGCAGAGTTCTCGCCCTGCTCCCAATCGAGGACGAGCATGGCCTTGCCGACCCAGTTCTTGATGGAATCGATGAAGAAGTCCATCTCGGCGGCTGCGCCTTGCCCGCCAACGTAGTGGTAGACGCCGACCTTCTTGCCGAGCGACATTGCCTGCTCGACCTGACGCACGCAGTCGGGCGATGTGTAACCGGTTCCTTGCGTGGCCTTCGCGATTACGAAGTCGCACGGGACTGCGGCGAGGTCGATGCCCTTCTGCCAGTTGGAGATATCGATTCCGTTCATTGCCATTGCTTAAAACACCTTCTTTGTAGCCTCGGCCGCGCCGAGGAGGACGCCGATGCCCGTAGAGACGATCGTGGCGGTCTGCGCCACCTCCCCTGCGTTCGGCCAGCCCCACACCGACGCGAGACCGGTGTAGATCGCCGCCACAGCGGGGATCGCGAGCAGGCCGAGCCACTTCAAGACGTCGTAGAGCCAGCCGGGCAGCCAGTACTTGGCGTAGCCCTCCACCGGCACGTCATCCGGGATGTCGATGGGCTCGACCGCTCCGGTCTCCTCCGCGATTTCGAACTTCTCGTCCATATCGGTCGCTCCTTTCACGCGACGTGGAGCTCCATGAGCTCCTTGTACATGTGGGTTCCCTGGCCGTTGCCACCCAGGGCGTGGTAGAGCTCATAGACCTCCTGAATTCCCTGCTTGACCTCGACGGGGCACGTGCGGCCCCCGAGGACGTAGTACTCATGAAGATCCTTGAGCCGATAGCGCAGAAGAAGCCGGAAGATGCGTCGGTTCATGTCGCGCTCCTCCTGCTGCTGAATCTCCCGGCGCTCACGTTCCTCCTTGGAGCCGCGAATCTTTCCGCCCAGCCACCCGGCGACCCCCGTGATGCAGAGCATCGCGATCTGGGGCAGAAGCTGCCATATCAGATTCTCAGGCATTGGTGACGTCCTTCCAGACGCCCTCGGTGCCGATGGCGCCTGGAACCCACACGTTGTTATCCACGAGCGATTCCCACACCTTGCCGTCCTTCTTCACGCGGGCGCCCTTCGGGTACGGGTTCGTTGACTCCGGCTGCACCCATTCCGGAACGGCGTCGGCCCCGCCATCGGAGCCCCCGTATTCAAGGGTCTTGGCCCATAGGCTGTGTGCGACGTCCGGCGCCCAATCGGGCTGTGAAGTGTGTGTCTGTATGCATGTGTAGAGGACGCCTTTGTATCTGACGCGCTCCCCATCGGCATAAGCATGGCCACCGGAATCGAACTCTGGGAATAGCCCGTAAGCGGAATTCGCAACATCGTCGGACAGGCTTCCAGACTTCCCCTTGTAAATCTCGATTATCCCGCGAATTGCGGACTCTTCCTCTTCTGTAAGTGCCATGGTCGCACCCCTTTCTTTCGGTGCGACCATGGTATTTCCAGCGTGAGATTAGGCGGCGAGCTTAATTATCGTTGCGGGGGGGGTTGCCGTTCAAAGACCCCTTGAAGAGATCTCGGTAAAGGGCGTCCATCGAGAGGAGCGTGTCGTGCGCGTCGAGGTGAACGAGGCCGCCCCTCCAGGATTGGTACTGCTGTTCTATCTGCTCCATGGTGATGTCTCCGGAGTCGAGCATCCGCTTGAGGGCCTTGAGCTTGCGCCTCTCCCTCGTGATGGTGTCCCTGCACGGCCTAACGATCACCCTCCCTGTCTCCGAGTAGAAGAACTTCTTCTTGAGGAACGTGAACCCGTGGGACAGCTTGACGATCTGCGTCTTGCGCGGATGGAGTTCTATTCCGTAATCGCCGCAAAGTATCTCGACGGCCGACTTGACCATGACGAGATGCTCCTTGCTCGTGTGGATACAGTAGCTGTCGTCCATATATCGCCCGTAGGCCTCGACGCCGCACATCTCGGTTACGAAATGGTCGATGGCGTTCGGGAACGCAACGGCGCATATCTGGTTGGGCTCGCTGCCGAGTCCGAGCCCTATGTCACCCTGCACATCGATGAAGCTCTCCGCAAGCGAGAGGACCTTTTCATCGTCGAGCCGGGATGCCAGCTGCCTTTTAAGGGGCTCGTGTGCGATCCTGGCGAAGTAATCTCGGAAATCCATCTGTAGGATGTAGCCCTCGGCGCCGTGCCTGCGGTAGTGTTCGGCGAGATGCCTCTTCATGAGCCTGACGGCGTAATCAGTGCCCCTGCCCTTGATGTTGGCGGAATTCGCCCCGATCACGGTTGGGACGGTAGCAGGGATAAGGACCTCCTGCGCCAGCGCTTTCTGCGGGACGCGCTCAGCTATGTGCACGGAGCTTATGTGACGCCTCTTGCCGCGCTCCACGATGTCGAAGTTGATGAAACCCCTGTGCAGGTCGTTGCCATCGAGGATGTCGCGGCGAGTCCGTACGATGTTCTTGAGGACGTCCTTCTGATAGCGCTGGATCGACGCCTTCCAAGAGACTCCCCTTCCGGCCTGCATCGCGGCGCGGTACAGCGCGTTGAGGTCGGCCACCGCCTCGATGTCCAGGCCCTCGATCCGAGAACCCCTGTTCCGCTGCCTCTTCTCTGCGCGCCTGGTCCTCCGCGCCTCACGGCGCTCGTCAGAATTCAAGGCGGGCACCCCGCACGGCCAGCAATGGCGCTCCGCAGCCGCTTGCAGAAAGGACATGAAATCGGACCGAACGCCGGAGAGTCCGACCATGCAAGAAGCGTCCGCCCTCCTGCGCGGGGTGCATATTCACGGCCGTGTGGCCGATGGTCGCGCCTTCCTTCCTCTTTCTGCACGGCTTTCGGGCAAGCCTACTCGGTCTGGCGATAAGGGAATCAGGGGCGGGGCCGCACCCAGTCATTCGTCGGGGAATTGTAGTTGGCATTCCCGTTGTTGTTGACGTAGCACACGTTGGACGAGGACGAGCCGGACACCGACCGCAGCCACCAATTGATGCGACTTTCAAGGCGTGACCGGGGACATTATACAGAACGCAATCGCTCAATTTCTTCCTCCAAGGCGGCAAGTCTCTGCTCGGGCGTCTGCGCGCCGGTGAGCTTCACCGATTTGCGATAGCCCTTAAGAAGCTCGATCTCCCTGCCGATCATGAGGGTCACGCGCTCGAAGACGTTGATGTTCGAGGTCACGCCCATGGCGATCAGGCACTGCATGTCCTACAGCAGCTGGTCGCAGTCGGCGATGGCGAGCGTGATGTACTTCCTCCGCTCTATCACGTTTGCGCTGGTGTTCGGGTAGAAATGGTCGGCGCGGTTGATGTTGTAGACGATGCTCCTCGCCGTCTCGACCGTTGGGACGCCGTTGAGCAGGCGGTACGCCTTGGGGCACACCTTGTCCTTCGCCATCAGCCTGTTCACCTCGACGCGAATGGCGATGGCGTTCCGGTAGAACTCGAACTGGGACAATGTCCTGTTCCTGGCAAGCACGCCGCTCATATAGATCCAATCGACAGCAACGGTCCGCATTCGCGGCAAACGCCCCGCGCAAGGCGGGGCGTCGTCAAGTGTAGCGCATAGGCCAGGCCTACGGCCTAACCTACGAGGAAGCAGGGGCGGGGCCGCACCCAGTCATACGCCGAGTAACCGGAGTCGGCATTCCCGGAGTGGGTGACGTAGCACACGCCGGACGAGGACGAGCCGGACACCGACCGCAGCCACCAACCGATGCGACCGCCCATGATGCGGTCCTTTGTCTGCTTGAAGATCGGGAACTGGCAATCGAAGCCGGTGCCGTAGCCGGGCTTGCCCCACGCATTCAGGCCGTAGACCTCCACCTCGCTGAGGGACCAGATCTTGCCGAGGTCCTGCCAGGACCAACCCGAAGGCTCGGTGAGCTTGCCGGAGGATGAGTAGCGTTCCTCAAGGAGGACGCGATGGGGCATGATGGCCGCCTGCACCTCCGCAGGGAGCGCCGACAGGAAGTGCTCGTTCTCCCACTCGTGCAGCTGGCTCAGGAGGTAGGGGCACTTCTGCTCGTTCGTCCCGTTGTTGTCGGCGGTCTTCCTCCACTGGATGTAGCTGTCGTTCACGGCGTTCGGGCCTCGAACCGCGACGGTGGACTTGGGGACCATCGCGATGTGATGCCCCTTCGCGGTATCGCCGCACTGGTAGTAGGGGTCGATGGCGCCGATGGCAAAGGCGATGGTCTGAGACGCCACCTGCTCGGTCTGGGGAATGACCACATTGATGTAATCGCCGATGCGGATTCCAGAGTAGTTCGCGGCGCGCACGCGGGAGCGAAGCCAATCCCAGACGTTCGCCTTTTGCTTGATCTCCTCTGCGAAGACGGTTGCGAGGTTTCGGCCCGGGTAGGCGCCGATGCTTTCGAGCCGGGAGTACTCGGCGTCCTGCAAGGCTTTTGACGCGTTGTCGCGTGCGGCCTGATCGATGATGCTGTAGTTTCCACCGCTTACGTTAAATGTCTTAGCATCTGCCATTATTGCCCCTTTCCTAGGCGAGGTAGATAGTCGTGCCGCTCGCCGAGCAGGTCGAGGCGAGCGTGATTGTCGAGCCTGATACGGACGCCTTGGAGCTCGGCGCGTATATCGTCTCGTTTATGAAGATGAACTTGCCCGTGGAGTCGGCGAGCATGGACGCGAGCATGTCGATCTGTGCGCTCATCTCGGCTATCCTCTCGTCACCGACGACGCTCTGCTGCAGAGAGGAGGCGACCGTCCGCGCATACGCGGCGGCGTCGTTCGCGAGAGCCGCTGCGGCATTTGCCGAGGCGGCGGACTGGCTTGCATTCGATGTCGCTGCCGCCACCTGCTCGCCCCTCGCCTTGTGTTCCTGCACGCGCGCGGACTCCGCAGATGTCCGCGAGCCCTCGTTCGAGACGCGCTTGTTCTCGGCGTTCGAGCGCTCGGACTCGGCCTTGATACGGCCCGCCTCGGCTTCGGCGCGCTTGGCCTCGGCCGTCTCCCTCGCCTTCTCTGCGGTGACGCGGGCGCTCTCGGCGCCGACACGGCCCTGCTCGCCCTTCTCCGCCCTATCCGCCGCCGTGTTCGCGTTCGCGGCGGCCGTCTGCGCGGCCTCGGCGGCGTCCATGGCCAAGGTGGACTCGATGTAGTAGACCGTGCCGTCGGTCGTCCTCGCTCGGTCGATGTTACCGGCCTCGTTCAGGAGCAGTGCCGCTCCCTTTGAAATGTCAGGCAACTTTACCTCCTCATTTGGCGATTATCCCGGTGACCACCGCGATGGGGCCTACGGCGTTGACGATGCACCTGTCCCCGGCCTTGGCCCCCGCGCACGAAGTAGTCATGGGCAGGGCCTTGAGCGTGGCGCCGCCGACGGACACGTCGAGCCTCGTCCCGGAGACCGCAGCCACCGTCCCGAAGCGCACGGGCCTGGACTCCGGCGGCGGCGTGCAGAAGATCCCCGCGAGTGCGGAGCCCGCCGCGATCATCTCCGACTCGATGTCACCGCTCATACCTGCGCACCTCCAACTCCATTGGGCATCCTCCCACGAGCGTGAGAGTTCTCTTTCTGATGGCGAACTTGCCCTCGATGCGAGCGCTCGGCCACGAGACACTGACCGCATCCCCAACGGACACCGGGGCGTGGACGTGGGTGACGGTCACGCGCCGGATGGAGGCCGCCTGCGTCCTCAGGAGCTCGGCGGCCTTGGCGTCTGCTGCGGCCTGCCTATCCTTCTGAGTGGAGCCCTCGGGCAGATCGCTGAACGTGTAGGACTTCGCCTTCCGCCACCCCCTGCTCACCGTGGAGAACTCGCTTGATGGGTCGGAGTCGACGGCGGTTCCAATCACGGTCTCCTCCGCCGTCTCGTACACGGCGTGCACCACGTTGGCCACATCGTCGATATCCCGCTCGTCTACCGCTGAGTTCTCGAACCGCGCGGACGCGCCCTCCTCAAGCGCCAGGGCCACCGGCCTGTCGGCGGGCTCGACGTACCTGCTCAAGATGACGCGGCCCATCCCGTCGCACCTCGCCGGGGAGAACCCGGCGATGTCGAGCAGGCGGTTGACCGCTCCCAGTCGCTTGGCCATGCCGCCGCCGGAGTCGTCGAGGCCGAGCGCCCACGTCGATGAGAGCGTGAAGGAGGAGGGGTCTGCGACCACCTCGAGCCCTGCGGAGCGGAGCAGCCCCGCAGCGCAGGAGACCGCGTTCGTCCCGGCTGGCACCGTGATGGGGCCGTCGAACTCGTCCTCGGCGACCTCGCGCAGCCGCCCTGATAGCCTCGCGCTGCCCGTGGCCAAAGCCCCAACCTTCTCGCGTTTGGGAGCCGACACGATGAAGGTGCCGAGCGCGATGGACTCCACGGTGCCGTCCTGGAACTCGGCATCGAGGTACACGCGCATCAGGTCGGCGCCAAGCGAAAGCTCACCCGTGTAGTCGATCGTGCCGGTCTCGTAGTCAGAGTCCTGATTGAATTCGAGCGTGCCGCCGGTGCGGATGTTGCGCAGCCGCTCGACCTCGGCGCCGGTCGCCCTTGAGACCCGCATGAAGCGGTAGGAGCTTGAGAACCTCTTCTTCCAGTCAGCCATTTGCGGGCTCCTCGAAAACGTCGTGAGTCACGTTCGCCGAGCAGCTGAACACGCCCGGCTTCTTGATTGAGCTCTGGAACTCCATGGGGCCGTACGCCCTCTCGCCGCAATGACCGCGCCACCATCCGTGCCAATGCGAATCCATGATCCGCCGAAACGCGTCGTAATCGGAGCGAAGGAGATCGAAGCTCACGGATGTGGACACGTCCTGCTCGTCGAGCGGGTAGGACGCGGGCAGGTGCCCGTTCTCCCCGCCGTCGGCGAAGTGGAACGTGCTGACGCTGCGCTTGCTCGTTTGCGAGTAGGTGCCGCTGTTGAGGATAAGGACCTCGGAACCGTCCACGCCGAAGTTGAGCGCCATGCCCCTTGAGGGCATGTACGCATCGGCTTCCATGCGCGACGAGGTGCCAGACTCGGCGTAACCGGTGACTCGGTACCGGAACTCCGTGTTGAGGGGCGGGATGCGGTCGATGGCCTCCTGCGCGTCGAGGATGCCGCCCGCGACCTTTGACGAGGTGCCGTCCGGCATGATCCGCTCGACGTCGAACGACACGCACTTCGCGGCATCGCCCAATACGAGCTCCCCATCCTCGAACGTGATGGTGCCGAGCATGGACAACTCGCCGTCCTCGTAGGCCATGGGGCCGAGAAGGGTGGAGTCCTCGACCATGTAGGCGGACGTGCCGTTCTTGGCCATGACGTGGCAGGAGAGGCTGCCGTCGTTCGTGACCTCGATGACCGGGACGGCCGGTTCGCTCCAGTGCGTCTTGAAGGTGCGCCTGGCGGTCGCGGTGAGGCCGGAGCCAGCCCGCACGTGGAGCGTGAGCGTGTAGGTGACGCCGTTCTCAAGGGCCTCGTAGGAGCCGATGGGCACGGGACGAAGGTCAGTGACGTCCACGCTGCCAACCACAGTTCCGTCCGGGCGCGTGAGCGAGAGCGTGGCCGACGCGATGCCCGTCTCGTCCGATGCGCTCACCTCCACGTTGAGCGGCGCGCTGTCCACGAGGGCTCCGTCCACGCCCGGGTTGGCGACCCACGCCTGCGGTAGGTCGGCAACCACGAACGGGACGTAGGACGACCACGCACCCCAATCGGAGTGCAGGCCCTTGGTGCGCACGCGGATGCGCCACGAGCCCTTTTGGTTGCACCTGAGCGTCAGGCTCGACTGGGCGCCGGTGATGTCCTCCGTCATGGTCGAAGGCCCTGTGATCTCGACTTGCGCCGCGCTCTGCTTTGTGCCGTCCGGGTGGTTTGGAGCCCACTTGACGGTGAGGGCGGAGCCCGTTGCGTAGGACGCCGTGATGCCGGAGACGGCGGGCGCCTTCGGCGGCATCACGGTCATGACGGAGTTGGAGCTTTTCCACCCGGAGTTGAGCCCGTTCGGGCTGGTGCGGTAGGCGCGCACGCGGTACGCGACGCTGCCAGCAGGCGCCGATGGGTCGTCTATGACCGACCTGCCGCCGGATGTTCCGTGCTCCCCCTTGAATGTGACCCAGCTCTTCCCTCCGTCGGTCGACCTCTGGGCATCATGGCCCTGCGGGTACCTGGCCGCATCATGGATCACGAGCCGAACCGAGCTGTTGCCCGTCTTTACCGCCTCGACCTTTGAGGGGGCGGCGGGGGTCGTGTAGGTGGTGCCGCACGCCACGTGGTTTGAGTTGCCGCCAGGGCCGTGGGCGCACAGGCGGTACTCGTACTTGTGGTTGGCGGAGGTTGAGTTATCGGTGTAGTTGGTGACGTCCCATGACAGGTCCGCGATGTTCACCCAGCTTCCGTCATCCGTCCTGCGGTCGACGTAGACACCGGCCCAGGGCTTCGCCCCGTCCATCCCGGTGTAATCGCCCTGCCATGAGAGCTTCTGCTGATTGTCGGAAACGCGAGCGAAAGAGCAGCCCTTCGGAGGGTTCGGCTTCGAGTAGCCGCGCTGGGGGATGCCCATGTAGGCGGTAGCCCAGACGTCTCCACCCGCCGAACCGTAGCCGTTGACTGTTTTTCCGTAGGCGCGCACCTGAACGGAGCAGTTCCACGAGCTCCCGTTCCTCGGCACGTCGGCGTTGAGGGGCGCGAGCGTGGCCGCCCTCCCCCAGTCGCCGTAGTTGTTCAGAACGACGTCCTGGCCCGCCACGCAGCGGCCGTTGACATAGGCCTCGAGGCGCACGCCGTACTGCGCGATGTACTTCGCCTCAAGGACCACGCCGATGGAGACGCGAGCCGTGGTGTCGTTGACGTTGGTGACGCTATACGTGTCGATGAAGGCGCGGTACCAGCGGTTTCTACCCGATACCTGCACCTCCCTCGTATATGTGCGGCCCATGGCCTACCACCCCTTTCTTGACGAGCTGGCCCTGTCCGCAGCCGCGACGATGACATCGACGGCGCTCTTGATGCTCTGGTCCGCGTCCTGCTGCCTGCCCTCGACGGTGATGTAGGTGTTGCCGCCGATTGCCGCTGCCGCCGGGGCGGCGGTCATGGGCACACCGGCGGAGAACATCGCGCCAGCACCGCCGACGGCGGATTTGATGGTCTTCTGCACGAGGGATTCGCCGGAGGCTATGCCCCTGGCCCAGTCGCGCATGAGCGCCTTGCCCGAGTACGTCGTGTAGCCGTGCCCGGAGAAGGGGCCTTCCTTGGCCGGGGAGAACGGGAAGAAGCTCCTGATCTTGTCGACCGCGCCGGAGACGATTCCGGTGACCGAGCCAATCGCCGCGCTGATGCCCTCGCCGAGGCCGTTGAGGATGGCCTTGCCGGACTCTACGAGCCATGAGCCCGCGCCGGTGAAGAAGCCAACTATCCTGTCCTTGATGCCCACGACCGTGTTGTAAACGGCGTCGACGCCATCCCTCGCAGCCCCCTTGAGCCCTTCCCAGATGGAAGAGAAGAACGATGTCACGGCGTTCCACGCCGCGTTCCAGATGGACTGTATGAGCGAGAGTGCCGAGCTGATCACGGTCTGGACGAGATTAACCCCTGCGCTCACGATGCCCCCGATGCCGTTCCAGACGGCCGAGGCGAGCGATTGGATGCCGTTCCACACGCCCGTCCAATCCCCGTTGATGAGGGCGAGGACGGTGGAGATGACGGCGTTGATGACGTTCATGACCGTCGAGACGACCGATTCGATGAACGAGAACGCCGCAGAGACGACGGCCTGAATCGCCGCACCCCATTGCATGAACAGCTGCTGGATGACCGGCAGCACGGTCTGGATAAGGAGCGCGAGGTTGTTGATGATCGGCGTGAGGGCCGTCGCTATGGTGGTTCCGAGCGATACGACAGCCCCGATGACCGTGGCCAAGACGGGGGCAATCGCCTGAATCGCGGCGGATATGACGGGCAGGACGGCGGCAGCTAGGTTGCCGAGCGCCGACCCGAGCACGGAGAGCGCGGGGAGCAGAACGGACGAGACCTGAGCGATTAACGGGGCGAACGAGGCCTGCATTGCGGCAAACGCGGGGGTGAGCGCCGAAGCGAGCGTGGAGACGGCGCCCTTTATGCCGTCGATGGCCGCTCCGACGAAGGATGCCACCTGCTGGAACGCCGCCATGAACTGCGAGGAGTCCACAGTCGGCAGCTTAATCCCCAACCCCGCGAGAGCCTGCACCGCGATGTTCCACGCGGTCGACAGCGCCTCGGAGACGATGGGCGCCAGCACGGAGCCAAGGCCCGAGAGCACCGAGGGGAAGGCCCGAATTATGCTCTTGCCGATTATCGCGACGCGGGGCGCCACGTTCTTGGCCACGGCGCCTATGGATTCCAGCAGCTGGTTCGTGAGCTGGCTGAAATCGACGTCGTCGCGCCCGAGGCCCGTGAGGAAGTTCGTCCACGCGGCCTTTGCCATCCCGATGGAGCCGGAGATGGTGGTTGACGCCTCCTTGGCGGTTGTGCCGGTGATGCCCATCTCCTCCTGCACCGTGTGGATGGCCTCCACGATGTCGGCGTAGGACTCGATGGTGAGGTCGGCGGTCTTGCCCTGCTCGGCGCGGAGCTTGTTGGCGTCCGCGATGAGGCGCTGCATCTCCTCCTTGGTGCCGCCGTAACCGAGCTTCAGGTTGTCCAGCATCGTGAAGTTCTGCTTAGCGAAGCCCTGGTAGGCGTCCTGCACGCTCTGCATGTCGGAGCCCATCTTGTTGACGTTGTCCGACATGTCGATCATGGCCATGTTGGCGTACTCCGCCGCCTTGGCGGTGTCCCCGCCCACAGATTGCACGAGTGAGGCGGCGAAGCTGGTGGCCTGCGTCATGTACTGGTTGGCGCTCATACCGGCGGTGCGGTACGCCTCGTCGGCGTAGGCCTTCAACGTCGATGCCGAGGAGCCGAACAGCGTGTCCACGCCGCCAGCAAGCTGCTCGTAATCCGCGTACGCGCCGAGGGCAGCACCGCCGATTGCGGACACGGCACCCGTGACGGCGGTGAACCCTGCGACGGCGAGCTTCCCCGCCGTGGCTGCGGCCCCACCGATGGAGGAAAGCGCGGATTTCGCCGCGCCGCTCCCGGCGAAGATGCCAGAGCCGAGGCCGCTGCCGAAAGACTTTCCGCCCTCGGTGCCCGCCTGGCCGAACTGCGCCTTGATGTCGTTCGCAAAGCCCCTCATGGAGGGCATGAGCGTCACGTATGCGGAGCCCACGTCAGCCATGGTCCACCCCCATTCCCAAGATGTCGTCGATTTCCGTGCGCGCGTCCATGGCCGCGTCCCTGTTCGCGTGCGCCTCTGCGAGCTTCGCCGGGTTCATGAGCGGCTCCGGCTCCGGGGTCGGCTTCTTCGGGTCATTGCCCAGGAGCCACATCAGCTGCCTTTGGTTGAACTCGATTCGCCAAAGGAGATACTCGGCGACACCCCATTCGTTCGACGGCTCCTGCGCCCTCGCCGTGCGCGACTGGGCGGGGAGCTGATACCAGAGAAGGGACATCCTCTCCAGATCAGGCACCTCGCCCTCCAATGGGAGCGAGATGCCGTAATACTGTTGGAAGTCGGCGATTACTTCGCCCCTGCTCCCTTCGAGGCAGGAGACGAAGCCGGCGAGTTTTTTGCACCACACGCCTCGATGGCCTTGCCCAACAGGGTCTGGATGCACGTGACGTCCCCGCCGAGACGGTCGATGTACTCCTCATCCTTGCCGTCGAAGATGCGCTCCATCACGTCGAACGCCACGCTGAAATCCTCTTCCGATTTCGCGAGCAGCTTTGCGGTCTTGTAGCTGCGCACGACGTCCGCGTCGCAGGTGAATTCGCCCTCGACGCCCTCGATGGTGAAAGTGACAGGGTTCACGCTACATCGCCTCCGTCTCGGTGGACTCGATGAAGTCGACGCAGGTGTCGCCGCCCTCGTCGCTCAGGTACTTGATGGTGATGGGGCGTGCGCAGAGCTCGCCGATGGCGAGGTTGAGCTCGTCCAGCTCGTCGGACTTGCCCTTGGGTACGACCTTGCGCCAGCGTCGGCCGTTCTTGAGGACGAGTTCGAGCACGTAGCTTCGAATGGTCTCGGAATCGCCGTTGTGGTGGACGGTGATGATTCCGTTCTCGTCGGTGACGTTCTTCTCGCCGTACTGGATCTTCAGCGTCTCGGCCTTGATCTCCGCGAAGGTGACCTGTCCGGACTCGACGCGGGAGGTCTTCGGAGAATCAAGAAGCTCTCCGTTCATGTCGAGGATGTCCTCGGAGTCGCTGTCGATCGTCTCCTTGTATCCGTCCGAGGAAATGTAGCCGAGTACCTTGAATGCCACGTTGAGCGGCGTCTTGATGTCTTTCGGCAGCTCGGTGCCGACCGGGGCGGAGAAGATGTAACCGCCCTTCACGCCTTTGGAGGAGCTGACGTTGTCGGCGTTGTTCTTGGTTGCAACTGTCTTGGCCATGACGGCCCCTTTCACTCGAAAATCGTAAGGTTCACGTTCGTCCTGTATCTGGCGCCGCCGGTTGCGGGGTCTGGGAGCCGGTACGTTCCGTCCGGGAAGGCGTCGAAGATGTTCTCCTCGTCCAAGAGCATCGGCACGGCATGCTCTACGAGGCCCGCCATCTCAGCCGCGCGCCTCCTCGTGGGAGCCCATGAGTACACGGCCACGAACGCCTGAGCGCCGAAGCCGAGGCCGTTGCCGCCGGTGAGCTCCACGGAAATGAACTCGTCCGGCGCGTCCCTCGGCACCTCAAGGACGGTCTTGATTCCCGTGGCGTACATGAGACGCTTCGCCACGGTTCTCTCCACGTCCATCGCGCCTCCTAACGCTTGCCGCGCTTCTTTGAGCGCGACCAATCGGGAGTCTTTCCATCAACCTTGATCGGCCTTACGAGGCACCCGTGGGCGAGCTTGCCCTTGATGGTGATAACCTCGCTGCCCTCCCGAGCCGCCTGCAGCTCGCGTGCCTTGGCGCGGATGAGAGACTGCACGCCGGCGGAGTTGAGCACCTCCCGGTATCCGGACCGCTTCCACCGCCTCCAGCGGAACCTGCACTTACAGCTAGCCATCGACCGCCACCACCTCGGCGACCATGTTCAGCTCGCCAGGCGCGTGCTCGTCCGCGTAGCGCTGCGGCCACCCGACGACCTCGCAGGTCACTCCGCGCACGACGACCGAGCACCCTCGAAGGTCGGCCCTGTAGCCCTTGGGGAAGAAGACCGAGAAGGCGACCCTCACGCCCTCGGGGCGCGTGGCATCCAGGTCGGAGGTGGGGCCGGGGCACACGACCACCCCGCCCACCTCCTCGCGCCTCGGTTCGCCGACGATCGGCTCGCCAAGCTCGTCGCGCCCCGCGTTCGGCGTGATCACGGTCACGCTCTCGGTCGCTATGAGGCTCACAGCTCCCCCCTCTCGATCGGGCGCAGGACGCGCCTCACGGAACCGTCCAGGCCGAGCAGGCGCCGCGCCGTCTTGCCCACGTACATCTCGCCCAAGGCGGAACCGTATGTGACGGATGCCGTGATGCTGCCCGCGCCCTGGCTGAGCTGCGTGGCGCCCGCCATGTTCGCGGGCGTGTTGAGCACGCGGTTGACGAGCATGCACGCGACGGCCGGGGCGGCGCGGTCGAACGCGGCGCTCTGACCCTTCTCATATGGGAGACCGTAGGCGGCCTCGTACTCGGAGAGGAGCATCGCCGAGGCGTCCGACAGCAGCGCGTTCAAGCGAGCCTCGTCCGCCGCCGCGCCGTAGCGGGCCGTGTAATCCTCTGCCGTCGCGAAAATCTCCATGGCTACCCCGTGACCTTCGCGAGGCCAGCTGCGGAGAGCTTGTCGAGGAGCGCGTTGTAGGCGTCCTTGACCGATGCGACGGTTGAGGCGTCGGGGCCGAGCTTCGCGATGGTGCCCAACAGGGGTTCGCCCTCGGCGTTGACGACGGCCACGTGGGCGGGCAGGAGCGGGGACGCCTTTGCGGCGTCCTCGATCACGACCTTCTGCACCAAAACGGACATCTGGCCACCCCCTACGCGCTCTTGAGGACCGCGAAGCCCTTGTGGTCGAGGACCGCGTATGCGTAGACCGCCTCGGTTCGGAACGCGATCTGGTTGTGGGCCTTGAGGTCGACGCCGGTCTGGTCGGGGTCGCCGTACTCGATGATCTCCGTCCAGATGTCGCGCACCATGCCCCACTTGATGAGGGCGAAGTCGCCCATGATGCCGAGGACCTTGGTCTGCTCGGTGGCGAGTCGGCCATCCACGGTGCCGGACACGGCGGCGTCGATGCCGTCGATGCTGCCCGCGTTGAGGTTCAGGGGCACCTCGGGGTAGAGGCGCTGGCCGGTGGCGGGCACGCGAAGCTTGCGCAGGGCGCTGGCGTACTTCTTGGACAGGGCGAACCCGTTGATGTCGTAGTCCATGAGGGCGTCGACGAGCTTGTCGATGTCCTCGACGGGGCTCTCGCCGGAGGTGACTGAGACCGCGTTGGCGGTGAGCGCGGTGTAGCCGCTGAGCTTCGAGCCGCCCTTGGGGTTCACGGCGTGGTACACGACGTAGTCGAGGGAGCGGCCGATGGCGGCGTTCTGGTCGGCGAGGATGTTGTCGACGATCTCCATCTTGTTGTCCTCGTCCGCCCAGCGCAGCTCATCGCTCACGCGGGTCGTGGTGACGACCTTGACGCGCTTGCCCTCGATGGGGGTGAAGTTCAGCTCGTAGGAGCCCTTCTTCGCGCCCTCCTCGACGACCTCCGCCTCGGAGGACGGGTTGAAGATCATGTGGTTGACGTCGACGAACTTCTGCGGCTTGCTCGGGGAGAGCTTCGCGATGGTCGAGGTGTCCTTGGCCTTGTTCAGGAGCTCCGTCACGACCTCGCGCGGGAGCTTGATTTTCTTGGTGTCGTTAGCCATGTCTTCTCCTTAATCGTTTCCGAATAGCTGGTTGATGAAGTCGCGCTTGCTAGAGCCGCCGTCCGCGCCGCGCGGGAAGCTGCCCGGCTTTTCGACGCTCGATGCGGGCTTCTTCTTGAAGTGCTTGAGCAGCTTGTCCGCATAGGCGGACATGGCCTCCTCGTCATCGCCCACGAGGAGGTCGGCGGGGACGCCCTTCGCCTCGGCCACCTTCGCGGCGACCTTGGCGCGCTCCTCGGCCTTCTCCTTGGCGTCGAGGCGCTTGGTGAGGTCGGCGATTCGCTCCTCGGCGGTCTTTCCCGCCTGCTGGGCCTCCTCAAGCTGCTTGGCGGCGTTCTTGTTGTCCTTGGCGCGCTTCTCCCATTCCCGGGAGTGCGCCTTGGCCTCCTCCGCCTGCGCTTTCGCCTCCTCGTAAAGTGCCTTGTAATCGGGTTCCTCGCCGTTCGGCTGACCCTCGATTTGCACTGCACCCTCTTTAGGCATCGCTGCTCCTTCCCGCGCCGTGCGGCGCTCCCGGCCCGCCGTGCGGCTGGCCTTTCAGTTGGATGTGCGCCGTGCGGCGCGTTGGGAGGATTGTCCTAGCGGCGTGAGATTTGGCCGTATCGGCATGAAAAAGGCCGCCCTTTCGAGCGGCCAAACATTAGAGATGTTGATTCGATTAGGAGCCTACATGCCCAGCTGGCTCCTGATGAGCCCCGTAGCGACCATGGCGCACGTCTGCTTAACGACCGAGAGGGACGTGTCCCCGACAGCTTTGGTGATGGCCTCCTTCGCCTTGTTCCAGACCTGCGGCGAGCGGATGGCATCGAGATAATCATAGCCGTCCCACGTCATCGAGAAAATGCGCACGTCCATCGGCTCTCCAAAGCCGTCACTGTCAATCTCGGCATCGATGAGGCCATGGCTATGCATAAGCCCAACATGGAAGGCGAGCCTCCTAATGTCGCCGCAGCACCCGGAAAGGACGTCGAAGCCGATAGTGCCATCCGCTTTCTCAACAGTCAGGAGGATGCAACGGACGAGGTCTAGGTCGCGCTTCATCGCTGCTCGATTCCACGGGCGTAGATTTCACGTTCCACGATGTCGTGAAAATCGGGCTTCAACCCGTGCTCGGGGCGCAGCTCGTCCTCAACATCGCACTCGGCAAGCCATAATTCGAGTTCCTCAGGAGTCAAGCTGTCGATAATGGGCGTTGTGTCATAATCGTCGCCCCTTGATGCGAAATGCTTCTCGTATTCGGCGTTTACCCTAGCGTATATGCTCAATCTTGACCCCCAATTCATCCTCTATTGCTGCAAGCGCAGCCTCCTCCGTCTTGCCGCGAGCAATGCGGTTGTCGTATACCTTGCGAATGCTCTCCTCTGAAATAGTATAGCCCGCGCTTGGCTCTCCGACCAGCGAATACCTGTATAAGCTGCCATCGTGGCACGCGATCACTCCAAAGGATGCTCCACTCGCCTTAAGACCAGCGATGTCAGCGGCAGACGGCAGGGAGCTACCCGGGTGATTGTGGAGCATAGCCACCTCGGCGCCGGATTCGATGGCCCCCTTGATACGAAGCTTCATCTTCCTGCTTGCCCTCACCTCGTACTCGACCTCAGAAGTGGTCACGCTAGAAAGCCGCTTGCCGTTCGTGATGTCATAGGCGTACAGGTCCTCATAGGGAGTGCCGGAGCGGTGCCGCAGGATGCGCCGGATGTCGGCTAGGGCGGTCTCCGGCGGATTCCCACCGAAGGCCTCTTTTACCGCGCGCTTGTATCCCCGGGTAGCGAGTCTCGCCATATCGACCTCAAGCGAGTCCCTAAGTGCGCGCCATTCATCTAGGGTCATACCCTCGCTGACGGAAAGCTTCCCGAATTGCCGCTCGTTCCACGTCAGGCTCTTGTCAGCTTGTATTTCCTCCATGAGCCGCCACCGGTCGAGCCACTCATCGGGATCGTACCCCTCGATCTCCATACCGTCGAAGCCGGGGATGACCTTGCAGCGGCAGTTCTTGTGGTAGTGGTTTCCCTCGCCCGCCGTCTTTGCTGATTTGTAATCGAAACCACGGGAGGCAAGCATCGCGCAGAAGCTGCACGTCTCCCCTCCCATGGGCACCCTCGCGTACCTGAGGCCGTCGCGCTTGGCGTTGAGGCGCATGGTCTGGTTGGCCCGCCTAGCCACCTGGTCGGACGCCTTAGAGGCGCAGGCGAGGATGAAGCCCGTCGGGTCGCCCGAGAGGAACTTGCCGAGCTGGTAGCGCACCTCGCTCTCGATGTGGCCGTGGACGTCGGACGTGTCTATGACAGCGGGTTTGACCCTAACGCCGGAGAGCTCGGCCATGCCCTCGTACATATCCGCAGCGAGCGACGAGGCCCCGTCGCCGAACGCCCCCACGGAGTCGTCGACTACCTCGATCGCGAACTCGCGCACCTGCTCCGGTTTGGCTCCCGGGAACTTCTCGATGAACGCGCTTATCCTGCTCGAAGCGTATTCGTAGGCCTTGCCCTCAAGCGCGGCGAGCCGCTTATCGTATGCGCTAAGCGCCTTCCTCGGCAGAATCAACGCCATCACCCGTCCCCGTCATCTGGTCGACGATCGCACGGCCCTGCACCTTGCGGTTGTCGCTCTCGATTCGCTGCATCTGCTCGTCCGTGTAATCGAGGAGTTCCAAGACCACGTCCGAGTTGGCGAGCTTCGGCACCGCCTGGACCTGCTTGAGCACCGCGTCGCTCTGGCTGACCGCAGAGGGGTAAGCCGGGGAAAGCCAGCGCGGGTTCACGTTGTGGCCCGCGTCGCGCTCGGTGGCGAAGTCGGTGTCGTTCACCACCGCGAGGGCCATGTACGCCACGTTGCGCAGGGCGTTGCCGTTGTCTCGGTTCAGGTTCTTCGCGTCGATCACGAGGGGTTCAAGGGATGCGGCGATGGCATCGGAGCTTGAGGGGTTGTCGTTGCTCACGCCGAAGAAGGACACGGGGACGTCCGTCACGCTGGACATCTGGCACGCGAGGGTGCGGAAGTACTCGGAGAGCGGTGCCATCTGCAGCTGCGCGGATTGCCAGACGGTCGGCACATCGCCGTCCTCGTCCTTGGTCACCTCGTTGATCGCGCCCATGCTCGCGTCGTATTTGTTCTGTCCGTTGGTCACGCGCTTTGCTGTTCCGAGCAGCCACATCTGCGGGAGCGTGGCGGATTCCGCAGCCACCTCCATACGGGCGCGCTGGCGGATGGCGTCGTCCGTGATGCTCATGACGGCGCGGGTGATTCGGGACGCACCGAACGGCCGCTCCAGTGTTGCGCCGTGAGCCATGGGCTCCATGAGGGGTCGCCCCATGGAGTTCTCGTCGTACTCCGCGCGCCACAGGCCGTTCGCATAGGCGATCTTGATGAGGCAGTCCTTCTTGAAAACGTGGATGAGCGTGGGGATGCGCTCGCGGGTGCCCCTGCGCTCCCTCGACTCCGCAACCACGAGACCGGCCTTGATCTCCTTCTGCGCGTCATCCCAGATCGCGCTCGCGGCAGTGGCCGGATAGGCGCTGATGACGGGGTTCCCGAGGCCGTCATCGGTCACGGTCCAGAACCCGCAGCAGTGCTTGAGCTCGCCGATGAGGTTCTTCCGGTACAGCTCCCCGAGAGAGTTGGCCGCGTAGATGGCGCGCAGCTTGTCGGTGGTCTCCTCATCGTCGGTCGTGAACCCGTTCAGCACCGAGCGGTCCGCGAGGGCGTGGACGGCCTTCTTGGGCCAATCGATTCTCGGGTCGATCTTCGCCGCGAGGCTCGCGGGCATGGCGATGCCCAGGTCCTTCACGCGCACCTTCCCAAGGTAGTACCGCTCGCGCTTCGCGTTTCCGGGCAGCTTCCTGCGCCACGTCTCAATGAGGTCCAGAACGAGCCGCCTGTCCTCCGGTTCGAGGTTGTAGGCGTTCGCGATGTCGGTGGACAGTTCCTTGTTGATGCCCATTAGAAGTTCGCCTCCTGCTTCCTAGAGGGGTCTCTTTTCGTGGTGCGCGCCGCGTACAGGGCGAGCGACGCCGATTCGATGGGCGCCGCCATGGAGTTCGGGCCGTCCCCGAAGCCCCAGCCGCCAGCGGAGCCGATGTCGCGCTTGACCGACCTCGCGGCGGACTTGTCCAGAGCTGGCGATGCGATGTGGCCGAGGGAGCCGTCTTTCAGCTCGTCGAGCAGCATCGAGGCAGCGGCCTGCACGATCGCGGGGCTTCCCGTGATAACCGCCTTCTTCGGGAACGCGTTGTCACCCAGCCTTTGGATAAGGGCGTCCGCCCCGGACTTCCCGTCGATGCACACCGCCGCGATCTCGCCCTTGTTCCGGAGGAGCATGTCCGAGATTCCCGCCGTGCCGCCATCGGTGCAGGCCACGTCGTACAGCTCCACGTAGGAGGGGCCTCCCCTCACCGCGCGAGCCCATGAGATGGCCGCAGTCCTGCCGTCGGTGGAGAACTTCACGCCGAAGGCAAGCTTCCCGTCCGTCATCGCCTTCCTGACTTCCCGCTTCGCCCATAGGCCGGGCGGCAGGGCGGGGTTTGCCACCTCGGCGTCGTCCGCCCACCACCCCAGGCGCTCGCGCGCGAAGGTGTCGGGCGCCATCTGGTTGCACTCGCTCTCGACGGCCTTCAACTCGAGAACGATTCCGAGCGAAGGGTTGCACTCGTACCAGCGGGAGCGGTCGTTCTTGTCTCCGATCTCGGTGGCGCCCCACTCCATCCAGGCCATCTGCGAATCGCCTTTGAGAATGGATTTCCGAAGGTTCGCGAAGACCGTCCCCAGGCATTTTGGGCCGGGCGGGGTTCCGAGGTAGATGGTCTGCGGGTTGTGCATCTTTCCGGCCGAGATGGCGGGCAGAAGCGCCGCCTGCTGCATATCGGTCAGCTCCTGCGCCTCGTCTATGATCAGCACGTCGAAGCTCTTGCCTCGACCGCCGCTGTCCGTTCTGGTGGTGAACCGGATGGTCCCGCCGTTGTTCAGGACGATGGCCTGCTTGCCGTTGGTCTTGCGGACGTATTTGAGCAGGTCGCGAAGCTCCTCCTCCTCATCGTCCTCGAACGGGGCCTTGAGTTCCTGGAACATCTCGTCGGAGGTGTCGCCGTGGTGGCAGGTGTACAGGATCTTCTCCCCGCGCATGAGGCCGTCGAAGCATCGGGAGCGGACGACCCAGCTCTTACCGTTCTGGCGCGGGACGCTGATGCCGACCTCGGAGTTGACGTACATGCCGTCCCCATCGGTGGCGAGCATCACATCGAGCAGGTGGGGTTGCCACGGCATGGGGGCTCCGAAATACTGCGATGCGAGCTCGGTCGCGATGTCCGCCGCGCCCTCGACCCCGTCCGGCACGTTCAGCTCAAGCGTCGGTGTCTGCCTAGGCTTCACTCGCCCACCGCCCTACGGGGCGCGGGGCGCGAGGTTGCGAGCTGCAGAAGCTGCGCCTTCTCCGTCGTCCGCTTCTGGGGTGCACTGGCCTCCGCCCGGCTCTTAGGGGACAGGCCGAGCTGGTCTGACAGGGCTCGAATCTCCGCGCTCGCCTCCTTGAGCACCGCGAGTGCGGGGCTCTTGCGCATCATGGGAAGGCTCCTGCCGTCCGGGGACTTGAACGGCTTGTATCCCACCGCGTCGAAGATGCTGATCCGCCCGTCGCCCTTGGAGATCGCGTTCTGGGCGCTGCGGAAGACCGCGTGCCAGAAGCACAGCTCGCGCAGCGGCTCGACGTCCTGCTTGGTGAAGTTGTTGTCTCCGCTCGGGGCCAGCGATTCCCAGATGGCGCTCTGCACGGGGTCTAGAGCGATGTCATCCGGCATGGAAACGCCCCGTCCGCCCTTGGCCATAGCGCCTCCCTTCTCGTTGGGAGCGATGGTATAGGCGGCGTGAGATACCCCCCCATTGCCCCGAGGTATGCGGGGGGAAATCGGCTATATCGCCCGGGGCGGGCCTTCGAGGCAGGGGGTGGGGCAAGCCCCCCTATGCCGTTTTAAGGCCGCTTGCCGCAGCCTCGGGCAACCACCGCCGAGTCGACGGGAACGCCCCGAATCCGCCCCTTAGAACAGCCGAGAGCGCACGATGGGAAGCCCCTTCGCGCCATCGTCCCCGTCCATCCTGTTGCCGCGCCTCTGGTTGCAGATGCGGTGCGCCGCATCCACGTTGGAGTAGTCCAGCGGGTCTCCCCCACGGCTCACCGGGATAAGCTCGTCCACCTCGAAGCTCCACGGGTCTCCCGCCGGTAGGGCGTAGTCGATGGGCATGCCGCAGATGTGGCACGGCCTGCCCTCCGCCCTGAGCCTCGCCCTGAGCTTCCTCCTCGCGTTGCCGTTGGCGTTGCGCGGGTTCACCTTCCCCATCCCAGGCCTCCTTTTGAATAGAATCGCGCTACAGGCCCGTCCCTGCGGGCACCAGCCTGCATAATCCGCGCCATTCAGCTTTGATTCCCGCATAATCGCATCGACATGAGAAAGGGCCGCCCGAAAGGACGGCCCCGGTGACGCACGGCCATGGTGGACGGCGGGTAATCGGTGCACCCTACACCGCGCTGGTAACGGAACCCCGCCGCCCGTCGTGACCGTGCGTCGCATGTTCGCTCTGGTCTAGGTCTTAATCAACCCTCACCGCCGTCTTTCCCGTGGCGTTCTCCCAGCGGGTTATGATCACGTCGCAGTAGTGCGGGTCTAGCTCCATCGAAAGGCATTTCCTGCCCATGCCCTCGCACGCCATGAGCGTGGAGCCGGAGCCTCCGAACACATCGAGGACGGTGTCGCCCTCCTTGGTGGAGTTCCTTATCAGGTAGGCCATGAGGCCGACGGGCTTCATGGTGGGGTGCTCCGCATTCACGGAGGGCTTGTCGAACTCCAGGACGGTGCTCTGCTTGCGATCCGAGTACCAGCTGTGCGCGGCCCCGTCCTTCCAGCCGTACAGGCACGGCTCGTGACGCCATTGATAGTCCTGCCTTCCCAGGGCGAAGGTGTTCTTTGCCCAGACGAGGCATTCCCTCACGGTCATGCCGGAAAGCTCGCAGGCCCTCAGGAAGTTCATGCGCTGGCTGTCGGCATGCCAGATGTAGAAGGCGGCGCCAGGGTTCAGAACCTCCATGGCGTTGTCGAAGGCGGATTTGAGGAACGCGACGAAGGCGTCGTCGTCATCCCAGGAGTCGTTCTCGATCACGAGGCCGTCCGTCCTGCGGTGGAGCTGCTTGAGCTCGGATGGCCGCATGTGCTGCCCGAGGGCCACGTTATAGGGAGGGTCTGTCAGGAGTAAGTCGCAGAACCCCCCCCCGCAAGTTTCTCCACGTCCTCGCGGCAGGTCGAGTCGCCGCACATGATCCGGTGCGCGCCCAGCTGCCAGATCTCGCCCTTCTTGGCCCTGCACTCGACGACCTCCGGGACCTCGTCCTCCTCCACGTCCACATCCTCGATTGCCTCGCCGAGGGAGTCCGCGAAGCCGAAATCCGCCATGTCGAACTCGTCCGCCAGGACATCCAGCTCATATGCCAACATGTCCTCGTCGAAGCCGGTCATCATGGTGGTCTGGTTATCCGCCAGGGTCAGGGCGCGGCGCTGCGCATCGGTGAGGTCGTCCACGAAGATGCACGGGACATCCTCCATCCCCAGGTTCCTTGCCGCCGTGGTCCTCGCATGCCCGGCCACGATCTCGGCGATGCCGTCCTCGTTGTGCCAGGCGATGACAGGGTTCCTGAAGCCGAACTCCCTAATGGATGCCTCGACCGCATCTATCTGCTCCCGAGTGTGGAGCTTCGCGTTGTTGTCGTAGGGCTTCAGCTCCCCTATTGGGATTCTCACTACCTCAAGCTCGCTGATTCTCATCTGCTACCCCACAATCGTCCGAATGAGCCATGCGATCAGGGCAACAAGGCCCGCGTCTATGGCAATGCACACCAGGGCTGCGGTCACACAGCCGAACGCGCCCGTCACCTCGCCCCTCATCGCGCTCCAGTCATGTTTTCTCATCAGCACTCATCGTCCTCTCTCGTGAAATCGTTCTTGCTCTCGCTGCACCAGCCCCACTCGCATCCGCTGGGGCACCTCTCCCAGAACTCGCAGTCCCGGCACTTGATGATCGGTTCCGGATCTGGCTCGACCCAGTCCTCGTCCCGCAACCCGAAGCTCATCTATCCTCCCTTGGTGAGAAGCGGCAGTACCGACTTCCTCGAACTGCCCTGGCGTTGACCGCGATGGGGATCGAGCAGTTGACCCTCTCGAAATGCTCTCGGTACTCGGGGCACTTGCAGCAAATGCACATCGCGATGCATTGCGAATTGGCGCAAGCCGTGCAGGAGGGAATGAGCCGCATCCGCACGGACCTGATCGGATGTCGAAGCCAGAACGGGACTCTCATCGCTCAACCCCCTTTGCCAAAGCCACCTTGAGACGGGCGTTCTCGGCCTCAAGCTCCCTGCATCTATCCAAAAGCCGCTCATTGTCCGCGACGGTGACCTTCCATGCGGACGGGTCGATGAGGTCGGCAAGGTAGAGCACCGTCACATCCCGGCTAGGCGTCCCCAGCGCGTCGAACAGCTGGGGCCAGTTCACATTGGTTGACGTGACGAGCTCGGCGAGCTTGTCCGAAACCCGCCTGCGCTCCTCGATACTCGGTGTCATTCGTCCTCCTCAAAGACGATGGTCCCATCGTCGTATTCCGATTCGAGCCATGCTAGATAGCCTGGAACGCCGTTGAATTCCCTGATGATCCGACTGCTCGTCGTGGCCTTCGACATCGGCTCCGTGACCCATACGCTGACGCGGATCGGGTGGGATTTGAAGCGCACCTCCATGCGCGACGCCGCCTCGGGCGTGCCGAAGTAGTGCTCGAAGTTCGTCATTCGTACACCACCTTCGCTCCGCACCGCATGCAGTAATCGGGCTCGTCATCATATGAGTGCCTGCCGTCGCATTCCGAGCAGCAGAGCTCGACGCCGTTGTCGATCATCCGGCACGTCCGCTCCTCCGGCTCGATAAGGTCGGCGAGCCTGTTGAACAGATTCCCGCCCTCGCCGACCCGAACAGCACCCATCACGTTCGTCAGGTAGACGAATGCCGCAAAAATGGGGTTTGCCGGAGGCTTCTCTGACTCCATCTCCCTGCGCCTGTTCCTGAGCCGAGCGGCTATCTCGCTGCGCTCTTGCCTGGATGGACATGTCATTCTTCATTCACCCCTTCGTTGGCGAATCGGGTATTCCATTTGGCAGCCGCCTCGTCTTCGGACTTCCACCAATTGCCGGGTGTTCCGGCGGGGCATCCCTCGACGTCGTCGCAGCACGCGGCGAACATGGTCCCGTATACGCTCACGTTCTCGGCCATGTGTGCCTTGACCCCGCAGAAGGGGCACTCCTTGAGCTCCATGCTCTTACTCCAATCCGCCCAGAAGCACCAGCAGCAGCAAACCAGCCGCCAGCAGCTTCACGAGCTCGTAAATCTTGCAGGCGATGGCCGCTGGTAGGGTCAAGGCGGCGACTATGGCCAAGACCACCGCTATCCTTCGCATGCATCCTCCTCATACGGGCGCTTTACCTCGCGCCCCTTGTTGTCGACGTACCAGATGAACACCGGCGCCCCGGTGTAGGGCCTCCGGTAGTTGTAGCGCCACTCCCGGACCTCGAACACATCCTGGAGCGGCGCCCAGCGGGCCGCCCAGCACCTATCCCACACGACGTGGTAGTCGAGCGTGCGGTCGAAAAGCCCGACCATCATCGGAGGGAAGGCTTGGAGCCTCGGCACCGGCCTCGCCCCGTAGAAGCACTCAAGGCATTTCGCACGGTCGAAGGCCTCCGCGGTGCCGAACAGCCCGTAAAGCTCCTCGACCATCGGGCGAACCCTCGCCTCGTCGCATCCACGTGACACGAGATGGGACACGCAACGCTCCAGCGGGCTCGGCTCGCGCTCCTTCGGGAACAGGTCGAGCGCCATCTGGCCGGGGATGACGCCGATCACCGCGAGGCCCCCTTGATGAGCGACCGCGCCTCGGGGACGCTCACCTCCATGGCCCTTGCGATCTCATCGACGCTGCATCCGGCGCGCTTCATGCGCTGCGCGTGCTTCTCGCGCTGATACCTGCTCATCCCGATGCCGCCGGAGACGCCCGCCGCCCGCAGGGCCTTGTGCATCTCAATGCGCTTGCGGTTCGCCCCGGAGAAGTCGCGGTTCGCCTCGAGCTCGTCGATTTCCGCTCGATACCGCTCGATGATCTCAGGCCCCTCCATGGCTAATCCTCCGATTCCTCTGCGAGGCGCTCGTTGTAGGCCTCGAGGAACTCCGGCTCGAACTCCTCCACGAACTGCGTCTTGGAGATTCCCCTGGGCAGGGAGTAACCGAGCAGGCACTCCAAGCACCAGTCCTTAAAGGGCACGTACGCATCGCCGTCTTTCACGGACTGGAAAAGGCTCGTGCAGGACTTGAAAAGGCGGACTCGGCCCTCGTTGTAGATGACCTGGTGCACCGGGTCGGGCTGCGCCTCAAGGCGCTCCCTGAGAAGCTGGTTCTCGGCCTCAAGGCGCTCGACATCATCGTTGAGCGTCAGGACCGCCTCCTGGGCGCCCTCAAGCTCGGCAAGCACGTACTCCTCGCAGGTGTTGAATTCCATTTCAGTTCCCTTCTCGAATGTCGATCGTTCGATCGTGTTTCCTGTCTTCGATTCGCCAGAAGCCGAATCCGTAAAGCTCCTCCGCGTGAGGCCCCCACTGCTCAAGGAGGATTCCGTCCCACCACCACCGCTCGTACTGCGGGTCGTCCCACATCCAGCGCGCCGTGAGCGCGGAGCCGCCGTGGAACCCGTTGTGGCACCCGGTGGTGCCGGAGCCGCACAGGGCGAACAGTGGGGAGCGCAGGAACCACGTCCTTTCCGGGGTCACGAGCGCGAAGCGGTCGCCCAGCCTCCTCGGCGCGACGTGGTGGCAGTTGGTGGCGGGCCGGTTGCAGATGCAGCACCGCTCCCCGGTCCGCTCGTAGCTCGACCCGTGGGTGTAGCGCGCCCCGATGTGGGGCTTGCCGTACAGCTCGGCGCGTTCGAGGGACAGGCCCCTCAGCTGGCTCATGGTCGGCACTTCACCCTCCAATCCTCGCCCGCGACCTCGATGATCCGGCAGGAGCCTATGACCCTCGACGCCAGGCGCTTACCGGGGACCTCGCCCCATGAGTTCGAGAGAACCCCGATTCGCATGTTGCTGGTGAAGATGGTCGGAAGCCCGGCCTTGACGCGCTCGTCGACGAGCACCGAGAGCTTCTCGATGGCGGTCTCGGTCGGCCTCTCCATGCCGAAGTCATCCAGGGCCAGAAGCGGGATGCGGCACGCCCTGTCGAGCGCGTGTTTGTCGCCGTCCCTCTCGAAGCCCGCGTAGATCTCCTCCATGAGCCTGGGCGCCGAGACGAGGCGCGCCTTCCCGCCGGAATCGACCCACATGCGCACCGCGCAAGACGCGGCGTAGGTCTTGCCTCGCCCGGACTCCCCGTGCACGTACGCTCCGACCCCTTCCTTGGCCAACTCGTAGAGCCTGTGCCCGAGCTCGCAATCGGCGCGGGCGTACTCGCCGACAAGCCCGGCGGAGCGAAGCTGCGAGGCCCGTATCTTGGCCATGGCCTCGGCTCTCGCGTCAGAAATCGCTGTACTCATTTCGCGCCCCCTTCCTGCAATCCTTGACGATCCAGTTCCTCGCCGCCGCCTTCCAGTCCCTCATCGGGCTCTTGCCGACCATCCACCCCTTGCTGGCGTAGAAGTCGGTGAACTTGCACCCGCTGAACCCGGACGGGTCGTAGCCGTTCTCCCGGCACCACTCCGCCGCGTATGCGTCCGCCTCCTGCGGGGTGGGTGGCTTGAAGCGCCTGCGCTTCACCACCTCTGGTTTGGATTGGACTGGACTGGTTTGGTCTGGTTTGGGTTCGGCATCTTCCAAACCACCCTTTACGCTCTCGCAAAGGGTGGTTTCGGCATCACCCAAAGCAGGGTTTGGCGATTCGCAAAGGGGGGTTTCGGCTTCGCTAAAGGGTGGTTTCGTTTCATCCGAAGCCGCCTTTTTGTTACCTCGACCCCCGCTTTTTCCGTTGCTCCTGCACTGCTTCGAGTTGGCGATGTCCTCGCGCAGGCTCTCGAAGATGGCATCGAGCGGCCACCCCAGATCGGGCTCCTCGCCGTAGGTCCCATACCGGACCAAGGCCCAGAGGAGCGAGCCGCGCAGCTCCTCCGGGACCTTGGCCACCGTGTCGGTGAGCTTGGGGAACCACGTGAACTTAGTTCCCTCCATGCCTAGCGCTCCTTGGAGGCGAGGCCGGGCGTATAGGCGACCTCGGCGCCGTTTCCGGTGTAGATGGTCGTGAGGATGTGGTCATAGCGAGCCGCCTTCACCTCGGGGTGATCGGCGAGGTAGCACATGAGCACACGGCGCATGCGCTTCACGTTGTAGACCTGCTTTGGCTCCTCGACACCGCGCTTGCGGTGGGTCTCGACGTTCACGAGGACGTGGCAGCCGGACTCGTCGATGCAGAGGGCATCGGCCTTCCCCTCATCGCACTCGTATCCCGTCATGTCGACGCTTTTCAGGTCCTTGCTCAGAAGGAACTCCTTGGCGATTAGCTCTCCGATGTCGTAACGCATATTCGCTCCTTAGAATGGGATGTCTTCGTCGTAGGCGTCTTCTGGCTCCGGCTCTGCGGCCTGCTGTCGCGAAAGAAACTCGATCTCCTCCACGATGACTTCGAGCTTGCTGCGGCGCTGGCCGTCACGCTCCCAGGAGCTGTAACGGAGCTTGCCTTCGATAGCCACCTTGCAGCCCTTCGACAGGTAGCGGTTGATCTTCTCCGCGCGGGTGCCGAACATCGTGCAGTCAACGAAGTTCGGGTAGTCCTCCCACTCGCCCGTTTGGGGGTTCTTGCGGCGGTCGTTGACCGCGATGCCGAAGGAAAGCACTTGCGTTCCGCCGGTCGTGGCGCGAAGCTCGGGGTCGCGCGTCAGATGGCCGGACACGGCCACTCGGTTGATGCTCATTTCTCCTCCTTGTACTGCTTGACCGTCTCGGCGAGCTGCTTGCCGTACTCGATGAGCTGTTCGTCGGTGAGCTTCGCGGGGTCATCGGTCTGGAAATGCGCCTCCAGATAGCCGTCCAACTCCTCGTTGGTCAGGCCGTGCTCTATGCACACCGCCTTGTATCGGGCGACCTTGGCCAGCATCTGCTGGCGCTTCGAGGGTTTCTTGGTACCTCCCAGGGTCTGCCCGGAGGATTTCTTCGGCTCTTTGACGGGGCCTGTATCACCGTCCGAGTCGTTTTCCCCAGCCAGTCCGAAGGCCTTGTTGAGCGAGTAACGGCGCGCATACGTCTCGCGCTTGCCGAAGTTCTGTGGGTCGGTCTCGTAGGAGTAGTATTCGCGGTCAAGCTCAACGACCGCGTCGCCACGGCACACGTTGGTGCTGATGAATAGCGTCCCGTCATCCTCCCGAACGGTTTTCTGAAGGAGGTAGAGCCCGTTGTCGTTCAGGGCCTTGCGCACGACATTCAGCACGTCCGAGAGCTCTGCATAGGAGTACTTCCTGCTGCCGATCTGACCCTCGCCGCGCATCTTCGGATTGGTCATCTCGGACTGAGCCTTTGCCAAAAGGTCGAATATAGGCTTGCTCTCGGCCATCTAGCTCACCCTCCCCTCGCGCTTGAGGGAGCCGCCGATGCCGTTCTCGTGGCAGAAAAGCCGAACGGCGTTCGCCTCCTCGACCGTCGCCGAGAGAAGCCGGAACGTCCAGCCATAACGGGGCTCCTTCTGAGGGGGCTCCGCCGGCGCCGGCGCGACGTCGCCTGGGACCGAAGAGGGTTCCGGAGCCTGCTCCGGCTCGGGGGCCGGTTGCTCCATAGCGGCCTTCATCTCCGCGATGCGCCTGTCCTCCGCGTCCTCGCGGGCAGCCGCCGAGATCGCCACCCCGAGGTCGAGGGTGCGGAAAAGCTCGCGCTCCGCAGTCTCGTAATGGGCCATGGACAGCTTCATGGACTTGAGGGTCTCCCAGTCGTTCGCGAGCTTGCCCACCTTCTCCTCAAGGGCGTTCTTCGCCTTGACCTCGCCGAAGGACTTCAAAAGCCATGCGTCCTCGTGGATGCGCTCGTAGGGCACTACCGGAGCCAGCAGGTCGGCGATCTGCGCGTAATACGCCGCGAGGCCGTTGTACGCGCGCTTCCTTCGGGCGTCCTCGGCCGCATCGAGCTGCGCCTTTATGTTGTCGGAGGCGTCCTTTGCGATCCCGATGATTCGCTTGCACTCCCCCTCGAAGGTGGAGAGGGGCTTCGTGTACTCGCGCTTCACCGCCTTGCGGCGCTCGTCGATCTCCCTCACGATTCCATTCAGGTACGTCCGGTCGCGTTTCGCCTGTTTGATGGCGTCCTCGGAGGTGAGGTCGTAGGTCGCGCCCTCGTAGTCGGCCACCATGGCGCGGACTCGGGCCTCAAGGGTCTCGAAGTTCGCCCTGATGGGCACTGGGACGTAGGTGACCTCCAGCCTCTCGTCATCGATAACTTCTGCTTGCATTGCGATTCCTTTCAGAAGAATTAGCGGATGATCTCGCCCGTCTCGCTGTCGAATTCGAACGTCTCCTGCTCCGGCGTCACCTTGAGGAACACGGTCTGTCCGCTCATCTTGATGAGGTCGAACGCATCCGGGGCGTCGGTGAGGATTTCCATCTGCAGGTTCGCCGTCCCGCCCTTGACGGTCGTCTGCTTGAACAGGGCCTTGACTTGGACGGACATGGCTACTCCCCGATGATTCGCTTGATGAGGCGGCCGAGCTCGGAGTCGGCGTCCACCTCAAGCTCGATCGCGCCCACGGCATTCTTGAAGGCCTCCTGCTTTGCGAGCATCTTCCGGTTGAACCCGGACACGTCCTCATATGCCTCTCGGCGAACGTCCTCAGGGAACTGGCCCGCGATGGCCTCCAGGACCAGGATTGCCGTGTAGGCGCTCTTGACCATCGTGACCTGGCGGAAATGCTCGGAAGCGTCGTCCTGGACCATGTGATAGGTCAGGTTGCTCGCGACCGCAGCCGTCACCTTGAGGAGTCTCAACTGCAGATCGTCGAAATCGTCATTCGCCATGTGGTTGCTCTCGAAGTACTTCATTCCTCTTCCTTTCGGTAGATTTCGTTGTAGTAGGCGACCTCCACATGCAGGAGGTTCCCGGTGCCGCTGGGCCTTCTCTCGCCCTTGGCCATGCAGATCTCTATGACCTGCGAATCGTCGGCGTAGGCCAGGCCGTTGAGCGAGTCGAGGACGAGCTTGGCCACGTTGTCCAGATCGGGCTTCCCGAGGTCCTGTCGGAACGCCCAGAACTTGGGGTTGCTCTTCGCGAGCTGCCTCGAATAGATGATCGAGACCTTCACCGGCCCGCCGAACTTCGCCCAGCGCTCGCCGCACACCTTGCGGAACTCGTCGCGCACGGCGATCTCGGCCTTTCGGGTCTTCCTCGGCGTGTAGGTTCTGCCGGAGCGCGTGAACCTCGGCCTCCCCTTTCCCACGATCTCGGGAGGGGAAAGGTCCATCTCAACGAACCCCACGCGCCGAAGCTCCCACGTCATCGGATCACCGCCGTGGTGTACTGGTCGGCGTCGCTCCGCGCCACCCGCATGCGAATCTCAGGGTCTTCCTCCATCGCGATGCGGGCGAGGTACGGCGCCAGATGGTTGGGGAGCACCACGCTGAACGTGATCCTCATGCCGTACAGGCAGCGGTTCGGGCTCGCCTTGCGGTCGTGGGTGTTGGAACACTCCCTGCGCGCCTGCGCCTTGTACCACTCGAACTCGCGGCGGTGCGTGGCGACCCATCGGCGGGCGTCCCTCATGCGCTCCTCGCCCACCGGGTCGAGGCCGGGAAGGGCCATCTGGTTGCTGGGAGGCTCGAAGCTACGCATTGACGGCACCGGCCATCATCAGGTTGTGGCGCGCCTCTGCGACCGCCGCATCGGACGCGGGGACCATGACGAGCCACACGAACGCGCACAGCACCACCATGACCGCCAGCAGGATTAGCCAGAAGACCAGCTCCCGTGGTATATTCGCATTGGCCGTCTGGCCGACAGGGGCATCCGTGGTGTGGTAATCGGGGGTGCCCTGTTTTTGTGCCAGCCTCATCTTCTTTCCTTTCTACTAGTCTGTTTACCTGCGGTTTTCATTCCGTTTTCATCAATTTCGGCTATTTTTTCCGCAGCTTCTTGCGCAGCCTGCTCTTCTTCGAGTAGAGGGCCTGCCGCGCCTTCTCGTTGCGCTCCATGCGGGCCACCTCGTCCTCAAGCTCGCGGACGTCCTTGGCGATCTGCTCCCTGCGGGCCTCCATGGTGCAGTTGGCGCACCAGCCCGTCTTGGCGTTCAGGGGCTTGGCCGTGAGGCACCCGCAGT
>UMED01027592.1_pt1 | contig 30454 bp, 16 predicted proteins | sample 1964661 | NCBI WGS metagenome assembly UMED01 (sample SAMEA4836011, study PRJEB28245) | human gut metagenome | biome: gut microbiome; material: fecal sample | place: Denmark | collected 2008
TCCGTGCACCGGAGCAGAAGAATTTCACTTATATGAAATCTCTCGGAAGCTATTATTCAGAAGAAAATGTCCGCATTCGCTTGGCTAAAAATCGTAGCAAAGTGAAAACTCCAAAGCATCTATCCAGAGAAGCTCGCCTGTATATCAATATCTCCACGTATGTTACAACTGGCAATCGAGAAGGATTTGAACGATGGGCAAAACTCAATAATCTGAAAGAGGCTGCTCGTACCTTCAACTATCTTTCCGAAAATAACCTGCTGAATTATGAAGATTTCCAGCGGCATATTTCAGACGTTGATGCTTCTGTTAAAGCGGCTGATCAGAGAATAGCACAACTCAACAGTGAGCTGAGCACACAGAAAGTCATTCAAAAGCACTGCGATTCTTACCGGCTCTGCCGAAAAGTGATTGAAGATTGCAAATCTGCTAAAAATCCAAAAGCTTACCGTACCAAGCATCAGGCAGAATACCAGCTCCACGATTCACTAAAAAAAGAGCTTCAGGATCTCGGCGTTACCAAAATCCCAAGCTCTAATAAAATCCAGAAGCGGATTGAAAATCTTGAATCTGAGCAGGCTGCTACCGTCCGGGAAAAACAGGAATTACAGAAAAAGCAGAAAATCCTGGAAATCATTCAGCAGAATTTCACTGCGCTACTCGATGCTCCAGAGATCAGTTCAGACTTACTTCCGGTAAAAAGAGAACCTGTTACTGTCACAAGAGATAAATAAGAGTACACTGGCAACTTACTCATTTTCTTTCAAATCTTCCCAAGGTTGCAGGCCCATTTCCTCCCAGGTGACACCATACGGTGCACCTCCGGAGGTATAACCGGCAATAAAGAAAAATCGGTCATCTTGCAAGATCTCTTCTTTAGCCAGATTATCTCTTGCATCTTTTTTCCGTTTTGCTCGCCTCTGCTGCTTCTTTTGTTTCGTAACAGTCGCTTTTTCTTCCGGCGTTTTCTTATGTTTTTTTGCTATAAGTGTTTCTAACGTAATTCCATTCTGAATGTCTCTTAGGATACGTTCTTCATAACTCTTTTCACGTTTTTCCACAATTTTATAAAATTCTTCATATTCCGTTTTAGGAGCAAGCGATTGAACTGCTGTAAACAACCTTTTGCATATATCATTCATTTCAATAGCATCCGGCATTCGCTGATTCTCAAGATAAAACTTCAAGTATATTTTATATGTTTTATCTGCTATTGCACTCTTCTGTTTTTGTTTTAAGTCTTTATAGCTTCTGTCGTTCCTCTGCATCTATAATTCCTCATCTGCCTTCTTTCTCCCGTGCCATCAAAAGCATTTTTTCAAAAGACTGAGCGAATCTTTCATCATCTTCCTCCGTCCGCTTCTTCGGTCCCTTGATATGACATTTACGGGAACTTCTTCTAGCTTTTTTATTCAGATGACGTTCCATAAGCATCTGATCAATATTATCATTCGTGTACCATTTACCTGATTGATGAATAGCATAAGCACCTTTTCCCAATGCCATTGCAGCTACACCGTAGTCCTGTGATACAACAATATCTCCTTTATGGCAGATACTGATCAGTTTATAATCTACTGCATCTGCTCCTGCACCGACAACAACAACTTCACTATAATCCGATGACAGAACATGATTCGTATCACACAACAACGTTACCGGAACACTATTTTCTTTTGCAATCTTTTCAACGATAGCAACCACTGGGCAGGCATCTGCATCAACAAATATTTGCATCTTTCTATTTCTCCTATGAACCATTATAAGAATAAGCTCTGCTGCTCGTATTCTGCCTCTCGCTTTAGCTGAACTGGTACCTGATGCAGAATCTGTTCCATTTTCTTGTCATCAAACCAATCTTTCAGCTGCCCTTTTTCCAATATCAGCGGCATACGATCATGTACTTTTATCATAGATTCATTGGCTGCTGTAGTCATAATCACAAATCGTCGTTCATTCTCAAACCAATCACAGAAGCCAGCCATATACAATACTGGTGCATCATATCTGGAAAATGTATTTTTCTCTTTTAACCGATTCCATTCATAGAACCCACTTGCCGGTATCAAAATGCGGTGATAGAGGATTCCATTTCGAAAAGAAGGTTTGTCCATAACAGATTCTGCTCTTGCATTTATAACCAGATTCTTTCCTTGTGAAACTGGATATCCCCACTTGCAGACATCCAGTTTCAATCCATGTTCTGATTTTTCAATGATCGGTGCTACATTGGTTGGAAAGACATCTCCTGTAAAATGTTCCTGCCGAATTCGTTGGTCTATATCATGCACTACTTTTTCGATTTCATCTGCCATATCAGAATCAATATAATATCTACCACACATTACCATCACTTCCCATTTATTAAATCACACATTTCTTTTGATATCCGATATACTAATTATATCCGCTACTGGCATTAATTTACTTCAGTTTAATTTTAGCAATAATGGAATCCAATTGTTTAACAGCCCGCATAACGGTATTTTTATAAACCATTTGCTTGCCTTTCGCTGGCATATTACGGACCTTGCTCTCCGTCAAGTGACGGAAAGCACCTACTGTTTTTACTTGATTGGATTGTAAGTAAGAAAATACTGGTTCATTAAAATCAGGAATGTATTTTTTCAATTCACGAATCGGTAAATCATCTATGGCTAATTCTTGTGAATCGTCTTCCTCTTCCGACTGCACAGAAGGTTCAAGGATAATGTTTCCTACAGCCTTCGCTATTTTGTCAGCCAACCGCTCAGATGCCTCTTCTGGATCCGTATTCGAAGCAATATCTTTACTTGTTATTTCAGTATTTGTTTCGGAATTACATTCCTCTATCCTTTCTTCTAACGATTTATAATGTTCTTTATGCTGATTAATAAAATCTTCCGAATTCATAGCAACAATTCTTTGTGCCATGGCTGCTAAGCGGAAAACACCATCATCGCTGATAATGAATACTTCCCAGTTTTTATATTTTAATGCCACCGATAATATCTGATTATCTGGTACGTCCGGATCAAGCTCTCTTGGAAGTAGCTCTGGTGCAGCATTTTCTATCATTAAACGTACTTTATTATTTTTGTTATACACTTTTAGGTATGTACGTTCAATTTCTCTTGCTAATATCCTTGCTGTTTCGGAAAGCTCTGCCCCATACTTTTTATTACGCTTGTCCTTTATTTTGCCAAGCTCATCTATCACTTTTGTTGGAATTCGAACATATTCTTCATCTTCAAAATATAAAAACAAATCTGGATGATGCATCAATGCACAGGTATCCACTATATATATTTTTTTACCATTATTCTTCTTGGATTCCGCATCAGAAACTACTGTCGTTGTCTGTTCATACATTTCATTTACAGCCTGCTCTGCATATTTTTCTACTAGTCGAATATTCTCTACAAAAGCTGTTGCTTTTAACGGCATTGTCTTTTTCAAAACTTCATCGATATTTATTTTTTGTTTTTTCAATAAATATTCGTTCTTAGAACGTAATTCTGAAACATATGATTGCAGTGCTGCTATATCAGGACAAGAAAGCACAGAAGCCTTCAATTCATTTTCACTGCTTTGCTCAAATAAATGCAATCCTGACACGTGAAGTTCTATAGCTGATATACACTCTTGATATTCATTGAAAAATACATCATATTCAAATAACTCTGGTATCTTTGTATAAATCCCATCTGCTATTGCCGTCAATATATCAACCATAACAGTTTTAGTATAAAGACCGGAAATCAAATCATCAAATCGTAGTGCATCTTCGTGTGTAGTGATTCCAAGTGACTGTAATAAAATGAATAAATCACGATAAGACGTTGGTACCCTCACATATTCAATTAAAATCTCTACCATTTTTCGATGGGATTCAGAATTCTTCCGAATACAATTCGTATCCATGATTGCTTTTATACTTTTTAATGCACTTTCATAATCTTCAAAATCAATCTTTTTGATTAAGGCTTCCGTAAATATATCAAGTTGAAACATTTCCGTTTTCATCCAGATACAACCAAGATGAATTTTTTCAAGTTCTGCTATAATTTCTGGAAGTTCTGCAGTTTCCCAATGTTGAAGCAATGCCTCTTTACAATTCTTTTGATTACCGGCTAATATTGGCAATGTATATAGTGCTATATACTGTATATTTTCTGCACTGTTTTTCCTTACAACATCCTGAAGCCATTCCACAGCAATTTTATTCTTTTTACTTAATACCTTATTTTCATATACAAGCGGAACCGTTACTGTTTTTTCCTCATACAGGTATTCTGTTTTTCCCAGACAGATATGTTTGCCTTTTTCATTAATGACAACACAACCTTTAATTGGAAAATCTTCCGGTATATGTATAATAAGCCCTTTTTCATTTTCAATAGAAAATCCGTCTTCATCATTGAATAAAATGACAGTAGTATCTTTAAATGATGCTGTGTTTCTCTTGTATAATCCGTACACAGCAGCATCCATAAATAATAGTTTTCCATTTTTACAAATATCCAAAATTGATTGTTTTATATTTTTTCCTGATCCAACTATATTCTGCACTTCATCCGTGTCAATTACAGGCAACTTGCTGACGATTTGCTGATTGATTTCCTTTGTCAAAAGCAATGAACTGATTTTACTTTTTACATTTTCTTCAATTATTTCTGGATTTGTAGTTATTACACCTTCCTCGTTGACATCCACTGTCATATTGATATTGCTCTCCCAGTCAGTAGATGTTAAACTCTCAATTTCCTCTATTCTGAATTTAGAAGCCGTGAACCTTCCACCACCTACAGAACCTGCCTGTAATTCATTAATTACACGTTCCTCTGGAAAATTTGTATTATAATCAGATTCTGTACCAAACTCTATGGCATCTTTAGAGTCAGAATTTCCGTTAAAATAATTATTCATTTTACCGGTTAATGGATTATAGTATATATCGAGTGGCATTTCTCTTGCCTCACCTGGCAAAAGACCTTCTTTCACCATATACTGTCCAAGTTCAGTCACCTCAATATCTTCGAATTTCAGTTTGTTATAATCAAAATTTCCATCTCCTGAAATACGGATAACTTTCAATCCACTAAGATTCCTCAAGCATGGTTTAATCAGAAGTTCGCTGTTTTGAAATTGAAGAACCTCTTCGAATGCATATTTTAATGTCTTTCCAGACATTGAGTTGGACTTATTGAACTTTTGCGTGCAACTAAGAATCAACCACTCAATTGTTGTAAGTCTTCTTGTTGATACGCATTTTACACGTACTTTATACATCTTTCCCGGTATTTTCAACTGATTTTCAGAAAGAATCATACTTCGTTACCTCCCTGACGCTGTTTCAATTCTTGAAGGATTTCCTCTGCACGTACATCAGTAATTACTTCATCTCCTGTAAAATAGGTGCCTCTTTGATCCATCATCTCGACGATCTGCTTATATGCCATAATCGTTTTTTCTGTACCATCGTTCATGTCTGTCAGTTTAACCGGCTGATCCACATACATATCCTTAGCACCTACGATTATAAGCAGATTCTGCGCCCTGGAAAAAGCAACATTAATACGCTGAAATGCTGCTATATGAGAATCAACACTATGTCGAAAATTCTTTACATTACGTACCAAACTGACAAATACGATTTCTTTTTCTTTTCCCTGAAAACGGTCAACGGTATTGACTTCAACATCTATTGCATAAAAAGATTCCTGTCTGAGCATCTGACGAATTAGTGCAACTTGATCATAATAAAAACTAATTACACCAATACTGACCGGTGTTTCTCTTCCCTTCATATTCGCATACTGCAGTTCCATCTTTTTCAGCATCGCCATTATCATCTCTGCTTCTACAAGATTCTCTGCTGAAGAACTACCCTGGCGTCTTTGTTCATAAATCTTTTCTCCTGCTAATTCTGAAGAATCAAACCAATAAGCATGTCGTTCAGGAATAATCATCTCTGTTCCAGAAGTACTTGGAATACTCAGATAATGTGCTTTTGTGTCATATGTATAGTTATCTTCATTGCCATCCCTAAGATACTCATCGTAGAAAATATTTATGATATCCATGATATCTGTATGCATTCGATACTGGTAATTTAATGTTTCTTTAATTGAATCATTGGCATTTTCAAAATATCTTTCAAATAAGGATGCAGTTACCATATCTTTATACTTGTCAAAATCTTCCATTGTCAACGGTACAATCACGTCTTCCATATCTTCTTGCTGTTCTGCCACTTCCAGATATGTCTTTTCATGCTCATTAAACAATGGTGGCAACTGTCTATGATCGCCTACAAGAACAATTTTTCTGCCACGGAGCATTGGAATCAGCAATTCTGGGGGCGTTGCTTTACTAACCTCGTCAATAATAACAACATCAAAATCATCAAATCCATTTTCCGTCAATGTTTTTGCATTTTCAGTACAAGACACTCCTACCACATTACAGCCGTTAATAAAATCTTTTAAATAGATATCTTTTTCTTGCTGATAATCCGGTATATCCTGAACCCAATTCTCCAAGCCTCTGAAAATCTCCTCCCAGTCATCTCTTTCAATAGATGTCCGATATTGTCTTTTCGCCTGCTCATATACTTGTGCAATCTTTTCCAATAAATTATCTGGTGTTGCTTTATACTTGTGCAATACAGCATCTCGGATTTTATATTTTAATCCAATCTCTTGCTGGAAGTCTGCAATTTCTTTGCTAAGCTCTTGTTTCTGTAACTCCTGGCTCTGTCTGTCTTCTTCAAAAGCGACCTGCTGATCACTAATTAATTTCAATAACTCCTGAACAACTTCTTCTAATCTGTGAAACAGAGTATTTATAAATGGCAGTGCTTTTTCCAAAACATCCTCTATATACTTTCTCTTTTGATCATCTGACATAGTTGACAGCACATCCATGTCAAACTGTTTTAATTCTGCATCTGTCAAACCAACTCCAGCCGAATTAAAATCTGCAATTTTTTTCTTTACATCCCTCCATTTTTCAAGCACTTCTGTTGTTGGATTGTTCATCATTTCTTCAGTCAACAATGCTTCTTGTATTTTAAGCTCTTCCAACTCTTTTGTGTCTCCACCAAAATCAGCACTGATTTTCAGTCTATCCAGCAAAGTTATATCATTTCTTGCACCAGTAATGATATATTTTAAATTATCATTTGTTCTGTTGATACGAACTGCAGAATCAAGATCGTCTACATCAACACCTACATGTGTTAACCAAAGTCCTGTGCTCTGTAAAGATTTTAAAATCGGCTGTATCACATTCCAAATCTTGATAATTCCTTCTTTATCTAACATCAGTTCCAGATCTTTTGTATTTCCCTGGCAATAAGATTGAAGCATAATGAGACTTATTTTTTCTGTTCTGAGCTTATTTTGCAGTTCAAATTCCTCGTTAGAATTCCCCCTTGCATCAATCTGTGCAATTTTCTGCTCTCTATCATCAATCTTCTTCTTTAAAACATCTACTTCGCCATCCACATTTTGAAATCTATGATAGTCTACTTCACCACCCTGTAAACGAGCATCGATTTGATTCCACTTGGATACAAAATTTCCATCAACATATTGAACAATTGAATCATAAAAAGATTCCAATACATTTCCCTCTGTAATATTGCTTACCGATGAATCGATCTTTTTTGCACTTCCAAGTCTGATTGCACGTATCTTAGGATTGGAAATCAATCGCTCCAGTGCATTATCAACTGCCAAATTAGCTTGAGATGCAACTAAAACACGCTTATTTCGTATAACCAATTGATAAATTGCCTCTGCAATAACAGTTGTTTTTCCTGTTCCGGGAGGTCCCTGAATTAAACATACATCAGGAACAGACAATATTTTTTCTACTGCTTCTTTTTGTTTTTCGTTGATATCCGAATTCTGCCAAGTACTTATTTTTTTGATTTCCTGTGGCGTTCTTGCTTTATTAATGTCAAAAAGCCATTGATCCAGTCCCTGTGAAGCCGCCTTTCCCATAACAAGATTGTTGACTGCACCTTTTAAACGATGAAGCAAGGCAAAATCTCCAATTTGTGATGTTGCAATATAGCCATCTGCATAAAGCTCTCCAGCCATTGTTTCCTCTACATCATCCTGAATGCTTCCCATTCGGCGTATCTGACGTTCAATCATTGTATTCGCATTCGCTGTGAATTCAAAAACCAATTCCATCACATAAGGTTCAAAATAATTCCGATTAATTCCAGAAATCAGGAATCTTGTACCTGAATCTCGATCGTTCTCATATTTTTTTGCATAATCCTTTAATGTATCCCATTCATATGTTTCAATCTCGCTTAAAGATCCATATTGTCTTCCATAACGAACGAATGTCAAAGAGACACCTTCATCATTATTCTGACCATTCTGATAGTCTCGGTTAAACTCAAAACTCCATCTATCATTAGAATAATTGTTTGAAAAAGCCGATACCTCATTCCGTCGTAAATATTTACGAAATTCATCAAAGTTTTCTTTTCCCTCGGCGACTGTCAGAAATATCAATTCTCTGTTTTCAACATCAAATTTGTATCCTATATACTTTAAACCCCGAATTCGAAGCTCTGCTAATTGTCTCTTCCAGTCCAGATATTCATTCCATGATGCAATTTCTCCTGTCAAATGCTGCTCTTGCTCTGCTGCATCTTCAGTCACATTGTAAAGCCAGTTCGCAAGATTTTGACCATCATAATAAAAGGTCATATCCGTTTCAATATCATCTTCTTTTATCATCGGATGCTCCAAAAGACGCATCTCATCTATCACAAATTCGCCAAGTATAAATCTTCCACCAAAGGACAGATACATATCTTCTGGTAAACGCCTGGAAAGGTACGAACTACTTTTGCTATATAATGATACTCGTCTGATAACATTTCCATTATTTCCAGTAAAACTCTCATTTCGCACAACTATCTGTTGTTTTAATTTTGCCGGAAAAACCTTCGTTATAAGATCATGAATCTTCATCTGCTCAGGCATTACCTGCGGATATGCCTTTTTCAAACTTACAATATTTGCTTTAAGCTTCGAATCCAAATCATTTTCTTTCAGGACATGAATTCTAGCTACCTTTTCTTTAACAGGTTCTCTTTTCGCAACTGCATTTCGTGCTTCTTTTGTTTTTTTCTGAACTTTATTTTTTTCAGCTGCCGGTTTCGTTTTTTTCTTCCAGATACTATCAGTATCATCAACAGTTGTACGATATTTTATACTGCACTTATAAACAGGTTCTTCATGATAGGTTGCTTTCGTTCTCTTCGCTTGTGCTGGAAGAATGTTTGAATCGTACAGATAATATCTTTTACATTCCCTACAGTGAAACAACGGCTCCTTCTTTTTTACACCGTTTGTATTCACTGTTACTTTTTCACTGTCCTTCACTTTCATATCCGTTTTATGCACCGGACATTTCATAAAATAACTATACAATGTAATCCCCCTTGCTTCTTTACAGGATGCTAATAATCAAATATCTGCGTCCATTTAAAACAACTAAATCCCCTACTTTCTTACCAAGAAAAGCTTGATGTAAAGGATATTTTGTCGAATCCATTACGGCATCAACAATCTCCAATGTTTGCATTTTCTTATAAGATACAAGGTTTCCATCCTGTATTGGTTCCGTATTTGTGAGAAAATCAAATTCTGTTTCTGTTGCTGAGGTTAAATCTGACTCATTTATTGTTGGCTCATTTTTTTCTTCTTGATTGCCATCTTCTAATTTTTCTTCTATCTCTGGTTCAGATAACATTTTACCTGACTCAAGAGTAGCTGCAGCCTGCTCTGATCCTATTTCTGCTTGTAACATCTCAGTTTCCATCAATGCTTTTTCTAAACGCTCCTCCTGATTTCCATCTGGAACGCCATACTCAGAAATAAGTCCTAGTATCGTCTGTATTTCAGCCACATGAGTTTCAGTAAAGTACAAAGATGTATCAGAATCTAGCTGTATTTCATATTCATCGGAGTTTTCCTCGATATTTAAGCTAAGTATTGCAACTTTCATTGCCTCTTTAAATGCTTCCTTGTTATTGTCTCTTAATGACTTATAATGTCCTGAACAATTAGGACATAAGCAAAGATTCATCTGCGGAAGCTCAATTCCATAGTTTGCGACTTCTGTCACATAAACCTGTGTTGAAGGTTTTTTGCACATCTGACAAATTTTCACATGGCTATCATTCAAATACATTCCTGTTACATATGCTCTATCTGCTTTCTTTGACTTACTTGTTCTGATCTGTCGCAGTACTTTATGATATGTTACCGGATCAGCACAGAAAAATTGTTGTCTTACATGCTCAATCAGGCTCTCTATATTACGGACCCTTGATACCGGAAATGCTTCTGACACATAAGTATCAGCAGAAAAGATATCATCTTTTTCTTCCTCATCATTGTTTGTATCATCTTCCGCTCCATCAGAAACTTTCATTCCAAGTTCTCTTGCCAGCTGTCGCAAAAGTAGCTTTTTGTTTCTGGTGTCTAACTTATCTACATGTTCAAATGCCTCGGCAGTATTATCATCCTCAGTTTCAATAAATCCAAGCATTGAATAAAAATTCTTATCAGGTATAACCTCGCCATACAAAGATGTGTCCAAATCATATTTTGATATTTCTCTTGGCTCTCTCAGATTTCCACTCTTATCATACAACCAGCTATGGTAAGATTTTAAACGGCGTAGAATTCGTGATTCTTCCTCGACTTCATATGGATTTGTCTTTCTCTTTGACAGTCTACCGGCCAACTTTTGTCGAACAGATAATACTAGTTTAAATATCTCTGATGACTTTTTCCTTGCTAATTCCGACTTGGGTATGTATTCAATAATATATAAATTATCATCAAGGTAATCCATTGTCATTTCCGGACAAAAATCGCCAAGTGCATTCCACGATTCTTTTCCAGAACCACCTGAGAAATATCTTCGTCCCTCAGTAATAGGTGTTGTAATAATGCCAAACTGCTGCAATTTTTTTACAGATATCCCATGATTATGATAAAATGCTTCGTCAATCAGATATTTACCTGAATCATCAAATTCTCTATAATAAGACTCATCATCATCATTTTCTTCTACTACAGGCGTCTGATAATAAATTCGCAGATCTGCTCCCTCTACTGAATTAGCTACATATGTAAGTGCTGGTTTTGCAAAAGTTACTGTATTATCATCTGTCACAATTTTTATTATACTTGCTTTTGCAATGAGGTTCTGAATTTCATCGACATTGTGATTCTTTGCAAACAGTAATAAAATCTGATTTAAGTCTTCTATATACTCGTCTTCATAATTTTCACTGTTATCAAAATTGATTGTCTCACCTTTAATATATTTTTTTAGAACTTTTTCTTTCACATACTGAAAATTATCAAAGTCCGTTAAAGTAAATCCATCTTTTAACAGCAGCCCAAATTTAGCAGACACATTTTTATGCACAATAGATGACAAAACCATCTGCTGATAATCGCTGGTTGCACTCAGATATAACTTTTCTGTTTCTCCTTGATAAGGTGCAGTCAGTTCTTCTTGTGCATTTAAGATTATCGGTGATGTTTTTAATATTTTCCACGCAGTACTTACATTATTGCGAATTGTTTGCTCATAACGTCCGCTTCTTGAATAACGAAGTCCCGTTGTATAGATACTTTCTCTATTATCCGAAAGAAAATCATAAAAATCTTCTAATTTTTCATATTCAACACTTTTTGTTGGAACACATCTTCCTTTTAAGGTTCCCATTCTCTTTGCCCAATCGACAAGTGTAAATGTTCGAACCCCCACCTCGTCTACCATCCAAGCAAGATATTCGTTAAAATTCGCCTCTCGTTCATTATTGTATGCTACAAAATGTCCAACATTTTCAAATGTCGTTTGAAATAGCTTACTATCAAAGAAATCAGCAATACCAAAAGGTACCGGAATTACTAGCTCATCTACTGAATAATAGTCACCATCTTTATCCGGAATCAAGCTTCCTTTTTTTAGACATTCTGTTATTTTATTTCGGAGGCCCGGTATTGTATTATTATCTGTTTCATCCTTAAAGGCAGCAATTAACACCTTTCGGATAAAATTTTGCGTAATCAATTTACGGTTTTTCAATTCTTCCATTGAATCTGCTATTAAGTCCCCTAATAGCTGAAACAACGCCGAATTAAATTCAGAAGGTGTCATCAATTTTTCTCTGGACACAGCTGTTTCAAAAGATCCATGAATCAGAAATGGCAATTTTGTCATATCACGAGTAGGAAAATACACCCATACAGGCTCTCCCTTTAATTCATAAACCACATTTGCTTTATTATTCACCTTATATGCGACACTAACTTCTGCATCTTTCATCTCCGGATGATCAAAGGTTTTCTTAAATTTCAAATATCGTGTAATTTCTTCTTTTTGTTGATATGCACTACCTTCAATCCGACAGCTATTCAGATTACAGTCCGTTGAATCGACATCCAATGTAATCATCGCATACTTTCCATTTGTTTGATTTATCCAAAATAATTTTTTGATATGATTTAAAAACAGAAGAATTTCACCATTCAATTCTTGCAATTTTTGTAAAACTTCTTTTCCAGACACTGGAACGACTTTTCCATCATTTTTACGCTTAGCAAATGGAATAACAATTTTCGTCAGATGTTTCTGCTCAGAAAATGGATAGTACTTTCCACCACTACTCAATCCATATTCCAGTTCCTTCATTACCCTTCGATAATCCCAGCCATTCTGTATTTCCACTGGCAAAAGATAATTCTCAATTCGAAATGCTTCCTCATCTGAATAAATTTCTGGCTGATAGGTGTATTTAAACACAGACTTAAATCCCATACCAAATCGACCAATCGTCTGTGCTGAATTTCTATCTTTTGTTCCCATAAGCATAGAGGATACACCTCGGACATCATTTTCATCAAATGGTATTCCGTTATGATAAAACACAAGCTTGTCATCATAGTATTCTATTACAACCCGATCTGCTTTTTCATCTTCAGCATTCTGCAATAATTCATATACGAAATGATTACTTTCTGAATAATGTCCCGCAAGGAGAGCCTCATATTTCTGAGGCTCTCTGGTCAATGCTTTCCATTCATCTTTATTTGTTGTATAAATCTTTTGATAATTGATTTTCCCCATATTTGCTACCTTATCCTTCTACATGAAGAATTCCTTTAACCTGAAGGTTAGTATAAATATCTACGCTATGTATCGTTTCATCAATTTTTTTCTTCTGCTGTTCAAAATCTGCTGTCAGTTTATCCAACTGTGACTGTCGCATTCGTTTAATTCGATCATCTTCTGCATTTTTCAGCATATTTTTGAAAATAGCTTCTCGCTGATGGAACGAGTGCGCAAGCTGCTCCATACGGTATTCACACTCATTTTTTACATCTGTAGTATATTGTTCTTTTTCTTTTTGCCATTTTGCATAATGAAGCTTATCCATTGCATCCCATATTGCTTCATGTCCCACATCACCATAATCATATTCCGAGCTATACTGAATATAATTTAGGATGTTCTTCTGAACAATTTCATTATCGCTGACTGAAATCAGCTTAACATCTGGTCGAAGTCCTACAAATCGCCAAACATAAATTAGAAATTCATAGTCTCCCGCAGGCAATTCATCCGTACTAACTGTTACTCCAACTTCACATGGAAGTTCATTGGCTTCATAATCTGCCGCTTGAATTACCAGTGGATGCATTTGTGTGAGAAATGCAGCATTTCTGTTATCCTTTGCACATACACTGTCAAATGTAACCGGTAAGGTTGGCTTATCTGACTTCAAATATGCCGTCCATAATCTGGAAGCATTGTTACTATTCACAATCTTTACATTTTTCAGATTATCTAAGAGCATACGTCGTTTGTCACTTGCCAATCGTAAACTCTTCAAATCATTCTTTCCACGAATATATTCGCCTTCACCCAGTAAATCGTTCATAAAAGTATCTACCATTTCCTGGATACTGGTAGGTGAAATCCATATGTTTTCAGCATCCTGCACATCTTTATTCTGGATATAATTAGATAGATCAAAACCATACAGAGATTTTTCTTCCTGCTCCAGGTTTCTCATTTCCTGTACTTTTTTTACCTCATTATCTGCCATCTGCTCAATTTTTGATGTACGTTCAGTTTCTGACAGTTCTGGATCAAACATTATTTTCAGAATTTGATCGCTGATATCACCCAATATTTCTGAGCAATCGCCAATACTGGATTCAAATACACCAATCTTACTCAGGCATCTTTCATATACCGTCGCATCTATGGTTCCATCTGTAATCATATTATAAATCTTAACGGTATCAGACTTCTGCCCACGACGGTCAATACGTCCAATTCTCTGCTCAATTCTCATTGGATTCCATGGCAGGTCATAGTTTATCATTGTATCACAGAACTGATAGTCCAAACCTTCACAGCCGACTTCACTGAATAAAAGTACATCTATTGCCTGTTCATCATCCCGATCCTTCAGAAATCTCTGGCGTAATGCATATCTCTCATCATCCGGGACAGTGCCATCGACCTGACCTACACGGATTCCCCGCTTTTGTAATTTGTTTTTTATATATGCCAGTGTGTGACGGAAGGAACTAAATATAATTACCCTATTATTCTCCTCGCCCTGTTTCTGCTGAATAATCTCATACATTTTTTCAAACTTCGGATCATCCTCTGGTAGCTTTTCCGACAGTTCTGCGATTTCATCTGCCAGTTCATACAGTGAATTCTCTTCATCACTATTCAGCTCAAAATCGTATTCATATAATTCTCCGTCTTCCTGTACCTGCGCCATTCTTCTGGCTACAATATCTTTCAAAAATGGTTGCAGCCCGTAAATACAGCTTGCCGCCTGTCTCATAATCGTACACATCATAAAACGAACGCTGCGACTTCCATGCAGCATGGCAAGAGAAGTAGATTCAAACTCCATCAATGCATCGTACAGGTCTTTTTGAGCCGAATTATATGGTGCTTTTAATGTAAGATTACGCCGAATACAGAAGTCTTCAATATCCTTTCTTCTGGTTCGGTTAATGATAGAATGGAAAGTATGAAGGGCCTCTATTTTTCCCATCATTTCTATCTTCTCATCCCTGGATACTGTTTCTTTTTCCAAAAAATCATATATTTTCTCAAAATCTGGATTATGTTGAATAACACTACGTCCCCATGTTGTATTCAATATATTACCGACAGCTTCTCTTCCTGCCTCTTGCCAACCTTCCTCCTGGTTCCGGACAATACGCAACAAGCTATTAATATACGCATTCGGTTCTGCCATAGTCTTGAAAATATCCTTGTCAATAACAATATCTGGACGCAAAAGGTTTAACAACGTATATAAGTCATTATTACTGTTCTGTAATGGTGTTGCTGTCAGGAATATAACTGCATCTGCATTTCGACAGAAAATTTCAACGCCCTTATACATCCATGTATTAGAATTTCTAATATTATGTGCCTCGTCTACAATCACAAGGTCAAAGTGTGGAATCGGATCCAATTCACTCAATCCCATTGCTTTTTTCCTTTTTGCAGATTTTGACTGAGTACCCATAATCATATCTTCGCTAAACAAAGAGTATGGAATAATCGTCTTGCTATGTCGCTCAGGCCATGCTCCGTCTCGATCAGTTTCTGAAATAGCTTCTATTAAAGCTTTTCCATCCATCTGTGTGAAATTCTCATCGAATCGTTTCATCTCCAATTCCCATTTCCGTTCAGCAACCAATGGTCTAGGACAAATGATCAAAACTGAATTAATACTGGAACGTGCTTCCAATTCTTTCAGAATCAATCCCGCCTCAATAGTTTTACCTACACCTACATCATCCGCTACCAGAAGTCTTGGACTGTCAGCCTTAATCATCTTCAATGCCGGTCGAAACTGATATGGAACAAAATCAATTCTTGCTGAATTCAAAGAATACAAATTGCTGGAACCAGGATTACTGATCTGATAAGCTGTCAATGCAGTTCTCACCCGTGACAGAGATACATGTGAGTTTTTCTTTTTTTCCTGTACAAGCTTAATCTGTTCCTCATAATATGTTTCAAATTTGTTATTGATCAGGACAGTATACTTATTTCCATCTTTTGCTATTACTGCACCGATTGCAGTATCATCATTTGCAAGAGTAACCGGGCTTCCGACTTGAATAATATTGCTTCCCCCTACTGCCTTTTCCTGTCTTCTGTGCTCAATTTTCTTTTCTGGTTCAATTTTAAGTTCTTTATCATCCTCAATATCGAAAATAAAATTTTCCATATCTCTAGTTTCTTTCATCGTTGCATCAAAAGTCTGCATCAATTCGATAATAACATTTACATCATCAATTACTTTTTTTTTATTAATATCCTGCGGTGTGATATGCGCCCAATCATTTCTGATTTCCTGCATTCTTCTGATTTTTTCTCGTTCTTTATTATTCACGAAAAAAGAGCTTGTAATCACAAACCAGTTCCGTTCAAAAACACGCAAAAGAGAAGCAAGATCAAGACCAGCAACATTACGAATATTACTCTTTTCAACCTTGTCCTTTTGCAGCGAACTTAGATTGTTCAATACAAGCTCCTGCCACCAGTTATTTGTAATCTGGGGAAGGCTCTTGTCAAGCCATTTCCCCATTTTCTGATTCAACTGGAACATATATTCATTCATTTTGCTTATAATATAGCTATCATTCATCTCTTGTTCCCTCATTTATTACAGGGTTCCTGCAATATCAATCTCAAATCTGTATCTCTGATGTTCTTTCTCCTCATTCTCCATATCTGCTAAAACCAGATAATAATTTTTGCCTCTACTATAGTTGCCACTCTTAAGAATGAATTTTTCTCTCATCATACGTTTTCTTGGATCTGTTTCCGTACTATCTGCTATGATTGGCACATCATATGATATTCTGGTTCCATTCTCATCTACAAAAAATGCAATCAGTTTTCTAGGTTTCATTGTATCAGTCACTGCTTCCATCTGCATGAAATCCAAATATACCATAATATCTGTAATGCGGTTTGAACTATATGATAATTCAACATTAACAGCACTGGTATCCTGTTTTCCTTTGTAAGTGATTACTTTCACAACTGGAATAATCATTTCCTGCAACGACGAACCACCATGCACATAATTCTGTCCACCTCCTGGAGCCTTAATAATATCCACTCCCATAGGTGTTGTCACATAAAACTGATTGAGTTTCCCAAGATAAGTCATTGCTCTACTTACCAACGCTTCGTTTTTCACTGGTTCCAATGATAACAAATACCTTTTATTAACAAGTGAAATCTGAGCTTTATCCATGGAAATCTTATCATATTCCTGCAATCTATCTCTCTTATATATAAATCCGTGATCTGCTGTAATTAGAAATCTTGTGGCAGATACATATCCTGTCAGCTTACGAATCAACTTCTGGATCTCATCTATAGCCTCCTGACATGCATTAAATACTTCATTCTCTGATTTCTTGCTTTCACCACGGTCATCAATCTGATTCTGATAAATGTAGACCACATCTTTATCCTGCAACATTTCCCGGACTTCTGCTTGTTTTGCATTTTTTATGATATCGAAATCATAACAATCCGCTCTCTTCACTGAGTTTTGCAAAATTTTCCGACGATCTGCCATGCTATTTCCACATTTCATATCGTCAACCACTACATCCAACCCAGATTGAACTACTATTTCCCGGTGCGGTAATAACGATGCCATTCCTAATGTTGTTTCTGAAGGAAGTACACTTAGCATATGATTCATTTTAGCATCACATTTTTCATCCAGATCCAGATTCCTCTGTAATTCTTTTGCACATTCATAACGAAATGCGTCTGAGATGATTACAATAACTCGTCCTTCCCTGCCGCCTTCCCGCAGAAATGGTGTTACAAATCGGCTATAAAAATCTTCCTGACGTGTTCCTGTATAATTTTGATATATGTCCGGTGTAAGACTTTGATTCCACTTATACGCATAACTTCCAAGATATTTATTGGTATATATATTCTCAACCAAATCACGGATTTTCTCTACATTTTCGGACATACCAACTCTGTCCAGACAATAATAGAACTTCCGATACCAGGTATCAATTTGATAAGTATTCTCAGTATAATCTCGTATAACTTCTTCCAGTGTTGGCTGGTACTGGTGAGCTGGAACTTCCTTCAAAATCTTATAACCATTGTAAAGCATCTGATAGGTCATATCAAATTGCAGTGCATAATGATAACAACTCTTCCGTCGATTCTCACATATTTTAGGGATTGTCATTCCACCGATTTTTTCGTCCAACATTCCATCTTCGAGTTTGGCAATGATCCATGAAATAATGTTTTTGTCAAAATCTTCAAAAGCATCACTTACTACAATGTTATCAAGTGGTATCTGTATAATGTGTTTCTCCAATTCCAGTTCTTTAGCTATATTAGATGCAGTAATATCATAGAACGCCTTTGTTTCCTCATTATTCATCAGGTTCTTCACAAATACGATCACATCATTTTGCTTACCGGAAAGGAAAACCTTCCATGCTTTTGGTATATTTCCCTCTGCCACAGTATCGGTATATGTCATAATCATCGTAACCAGAAATTTCTGAATAGATGGTGATGGATCTTTATATCCATATTGTTTCTCACACATCTGCCAGAACACCATATCTATCTTATTTGTCTTAAATTTCTTTATAATTGGATTATCTTCCACACCACCAAGCAAAATTTTTCGCATTAACTCTTCAAAATTACAGCTTTTCACACCTGCAAGTACACACATAATGCCAAGATCTATATTAGTAATCGTATACTCTGCAATCTGTAGTTTCTGGAATTTTCCAATATTTGTTGCTGCCCAAAACTTCTTAAATCGCTTTACTTCATCCTGACAATCCACTGGTATTCCAAGATCACCACATAACTGAATCATCTTATCCGAATAAAAGTGTTCAGAATAATAATAAATATCTGCCAAAAAATTTTCTTTGTCTTCCGGTCTTGAAAACGGAGCATAAACTAGGTAGTTGGATGTTGTGTCCTGCACTTCTAAAAGTAGTTTTGTCTCGAACCAATTATCTGTAGTAAGTATCCACTTCTTATTTCCAGGAGCCAATTCCAACTGCTCTATGTCCTCTTCATAAGCTGCATCATCATCATACCAGAAGACAATTTTACGATCAGTTCCAGAAAGTAAAATATTTAATTTATTTTGAATGTCTTGTAATTCCATCAGCATCTCACCTCATTTATTTTATTTTTGATGCCAGGTAATAATAATACATGACATTTTTATTAGCTTCCCTTCTTTTTTCTTGACATTCCATTTTAGCTTCAACTCCCAGATTCACGGTCTTTAAGAATGCAGTTGCCATTGCTGGCGATATTCCAATCAACGTAGCACTCAGAATCATATTTTTCAAAGCACCTAATGCATTCAACATTGTTGATGAGGTTGTTATAGCTGATATAAGTCCACCAACTGCAAACCCCATTTTCTTTCTAACTTCTTCATCCGCCAGCACTTTACGTCCCATATTTTTTAGAACGCTAGTATCAGTCAGCACCTCATTAATTTCCTGTACTTTTGGAAAAACCTCTGTTTGATACAATTTTAAACAGTCATATTGGAAATTATCATCCCATGGCAGTGAAGCAATCTTTTCTGAGAATTCATAAACTGCTTTTCTAAACATCTGCAATTCGATATTATGTTCTCTCTTCAAATCAATTAATTCGTCAAAACTAGCTGCTTCCAAAGTCGGTAATGTCATCAAAATGTTAGTAGCTACGCCTGCATGACGCAATACTTCTGGATTTATATTTCCAATATCTAATATTCCACTTGTAGATACAGATTTAATAACATCTGTGCTCATTTTGTCGAATAGTGGATAAGCCACGCCATCTTGCATCACACGAATTAAATTTCCAAAATAGCCTCCTGTTAATTTATCTTTATCGAAATCATCATATCCATAATCAAAAACAGTTATTATGTTGTTATCTACTAATGGTTTTAAAACATCAGATTTGGATTGTTTCAAAATATCATCCATTGCAACAGTCATCATGTCTCGAATTTGAAGTTCTGCCTTTTTTGCCTGCATTTGAGCCAAAATTTCTTGTTTTGTTCTCTTTTTCTTTTTTCTTAGTATAGGATTGATTACTGCAAATTGCTCCTGTAAGCCTCTTATTTGTGTCAAAATCTGAGTTCTTCCTGGAACTTCAACTGATTCTAAAAAAGGTACCCAGTTAGTCATCAGCTCTTCCAAACTTTTTGCGTCATTGACTCGATTGGGAAGATACTTAAATACCGCATATTCAATCATCCCTATCATTTCAATTTCATCTGCATAGAGCAATGAACTTTTTATTAAATTGATATCTTCTGTAAATTCCAGATATCCCGAAACTGTTCCAATCGTAAATTTCATATCGCTCCTTATATCTTTGCCAGTAAGTCAACCTTTTGCTTCTTTCCATTTTCATCTACTGTCTCAATGCCCTGGAATTTTGCATAGTTTGTTTTTACACCATCATCCAGATCAATTTCTATTCTCTGTAAAGCCATATGTGAGAGTGCCGGATAATAAGCCCTTATTTCATTCAACTGCTTAATATATTTATCTCGTTTTCTGGTCGCTGCTGCCCGATCTACAGCACTGGATGAATTATCTACAGCATATTCTGCATTTTTCAATGCACCTTCAATAGCATCCTGCATTTTCTTCAAATATTCTGATCGAACTCGGTTAACTGTGTCTTTATCGTATCTGTGCATATAAATCAGACACTTGAATCCATTTTGTTTACCAGCATCAAATAACCAATAAATCGGTCGTTTACCGGATCCTGTAACAGAATAGGTACTGCAATGGTCTTTGAAGAAATCATTTAAGAAATAATTTCGTATGATTTCTCTACTGGTGTTTCCCTTATTACCAAGAGCTTGTGCCACATAATTCAGATTTTCTTCTAAGGATTCTTCTCCAAATACAACCTTTAAGAACTCACAGAATCTTCCAACAATGTCATCCTCAAAATATTCTTCATCTGTAATCGGAATGCAATTATCAGCGTCCGGAATAAATGTCTTATACTTACTACTATCCCACTCTCCACCAGCATATGCTAATCCTTCAATATCAAGTGAGTAACGACCAAACATACAACCAACAGCATAGGAAATTAGGCTACTGATGTCACGCTTCAAATCCGCCTTTCTTACAGTAACATCTTTTTCTTCTATATCCGGTGTCAACTCTTCTTGTAAATCATACATATCAATGAAAATACGATTCAATTCTTCTTCATTGGCTTTTAATTGATCGAATCGCTTTTGACACTCCTCTTGCCAACAAAGAAAACTTTGTTTTAGTGAACAATTATTTATTGTAGCACTTGTCCTTTTATTGTATTGCACTAATGGATGCATTATAAAATCCCAAGAATTTTCAAATGAATCCCAATCACTTTTTGATATCTCTATATTAGTTTTTGAAAGCATATCAATTTTATTTTTCAGTGCTTCATCTGCTATAACAACCGGTAGTTTTCCCATTGCACCTTGATTGAAATCAAGTGTAGGTGATAAAAATGTCATATAGTATGAGGCAACTTTACTATTTAGTAGTCCTTCAAAATATGATAAATAAGAATCATCTGTAACAAAGCACATAGAACCTTTTGTATCAAAAACAAATCCTGACGGACTTCTTCTGACCGATAAATTGTTAGCTAACGTTGACCATGTAAGTCCCTTTTTAAAATAAAACTGTGGATCTCCTCGTCTCACATTTGATTTAGTTTTAGTTGGATCCCATATGTCATGTAAATTCATAACATAATCATGAAGTCCATAATGTTTTCTATAACCCCCACCTTTATGCATTGGAACCCAATTAATATTAGAATTATCAATAAATTCTTTCATTGAAAAATCAATTTCGTGAAATGGTAACTCAAACCATACTTTCAAAAAATAATCATTATTTCCAGTTACAATACCAGATTTAATTTCTGAGTAATCAGATAATTTTTTATTTTTAAACAATTGTAATGCTTTTTGTGGTATTTTATATGCATATACATTTCCCGGAATATCTTTGAAATTTTTTTGTTTGCAATATATATTTTTTCTTTGGAAAAAATGAATTTCTTTATCTTTTGGTGTCGAATATTTTGTTAAATCTACGCAAGTCGATAAATATTCACCTTCATGTCCATTTCGTATCACAAACACTACTGTCTGGACTACTTCACCACCAATCTCCTCAAATGCTCTTGCCCCAAGTTGCATTAAACTCATAAGGCAATCAGTACTCAAATCTTCACGAAATCGCTCAAAACTAGATAAAAACATCCATGCTTGTTGTGTAATCATAGAAGTCAAACCATGTTTGTTGATCATATTTCTACATTTTTTTACAAATACCGCATACAAATCGTATTTTTCAACTACATATTTTTTTTGAACTAACGCAGTCAACTTCAATGGCATATTTCCCATATATGGCGGATTTGTAGAAACCACCCAATACTTTTGAGCCATAACTTTGCCAATTTCAATAAGATTCAGCATTTTCTTCTGCGTCTCGTTAATACCATATGTATCAAAATTCATCTGCCCCAAAGTTTCCATATTCCCTGCAAACCTGTTCAGAAGTTCCCAATCGTAACTCTCCACAGTAAGAATCGATCCATACTCTTTGCCATCTGTAAATGTATCCAGTAATCCATTCATCTGTTCCAACGCAGTTGCTTTTTCTGACTCTGACAATCCAGCTCCGAAATATTTTAACTGCTCTCTTTTTACAGTATTACTTTCCTGAATGGCATATACCTGTGGTTGTGGCTGCTCATCTCTGTTGAAAAATCTTTTATCATATTCCAATGCTTTCATCATCACGGCAAAATATGACAACTGTGCAGCACGATCGTCAATATCCAATCCGTACAAATTATGTTTCAAAATTTCCTGTACAGCCATTCTTCTGGAATATCCCATGCTCTCATATATCTGTATCAGCACATCAAAAGCATAGACAAGAATATGTCCACTTCCCATACAGCAATCCATAAATGTCAGATCTTCCGGATTTAACTGTGCATATTCTTTGCGTATCTCTGCAAGCTGCAACTTCACTTCTGGTTCTTGCTGTGCTTCTTCCAGATAATACTTCCAGTTATCTTTCAGCAATTCCCACGTATCTGGATGACCTTCTACCCATAAACGTCCTAAACTGTTTTCGACCATATACCGTACAATCCAGTCTGGTGTGAATAACTGTGTAACTGCAGGAATCTCCTCTTTTGTAATTTTACCTTTTTTTCCAAATGCTGCACTTTTAGGCTCGGTATTGTAATACTGATACATCCAACCGATGATTTCAACCTGTCCTTCATCCTGTACATTAAAATTGCATTCAGGAATGGTATCTACAAGCATACGAACCACGCCATCATTGATATATGAAAGTTTCAATAATAGTTCCATATAGTCATCTGTCTTTTTAAATAGTTTTGGAAGCACACGCTTTAATTCCTTACACTGTTTTACAAAAAGGTATTCAAATGCATCGTCATATTTATTTTCTTTAATACGCATCTGAACTTTTTCCAAATCCTCATCGGTCAAATTCAGATTAACTTCCCTATATTCCGTCACTATATCTGGTGTTTTGCTTCCAGTTGCGGAAGACAATACTCTTGTACGAGTAGGCAGGTAATCGTTCACTTCCATAAAACGAATAGCAATCAGTCGATTAAACCATGTATAGGCTGCTTTTTCCATCACCTGGGCAAAGCCAATTTCGTTAACGGCATCTACAAGATCTCGCCGTTTGCTGATATCTTCTCCATAGATTCTATTCTCTGTACCAGCTACTGTCTGATAGACTTCAAATCCAGCTCCTTTTTGAATCGGATTTGAGCATCCATCTTTGGTAACACCATAAAGCCCTGCTTGTACTTCTGCTGATCGCATCAGAATTTTTCTGGCTTCTATTGCAAAATTCTTTATCGCTGTTTTTTCCATTTTTCTTTTCCTTTTTAACTCAGTTTAATAACCTTGTCATCTCCAAGCTTCGCCATCAGTTCTCTCCTGATTTCCTGTAAGAATGCTTCTACATCATCGCTATCTTTAATAGAATATGATTTTCCTCTGGTTAATGTACGCATAGTAATCGGTTCTGTATGAATTACTTTTACAGGCGTTACATCTGGTTGTTCCTTTGCTTTATCCCCTGAAGGCTGTTGCTGAACCTGTGCTCTTTGGTACGCTGCCTCTTCATTTTTGATGTCTGCCAAACAATTTTCCAACAAAGCATTGCTTTCAGATGGGATTCCATTTAATGCAGCAATATCATTTGTCCGTTTCAGTTTATCCAGTAATGCCTCAAACTTCTGGTTAATTTTCTTACTCACAATATCTGCATATGGACGGTCTTCTAACACTGCTTCCATAGCTATTTTTCGATCTGCGTACACATCTGGTTCTATTCTCTTCGCATCTTTCTCCAATAATTCTGTAATTGCATTCTGTAATCTGATTGCGAATTCCTCTAGTTTATTGATAAAGTTATATGGTTCAGGCAAATTGATCAGTCTTTCCACTTGCTTTGCATATCCAATCACGTCTGCATCTGAAATATAATTTTCACTTTTTTTGAAAATGGATAAAACAAAACATGCTTTATTAAATTTGTCCTTCTGTGCTCCTTCTAAAAATGCCGTAAGCTCTGTAAGTCCTTCTGCCGCTTCATCAAAATCTCCATAAAGCTCGTCTACTCTCTTATAAAAAGTCATTGGATCATTGATCTGCAGGACATCATCAATCAGGCGAACTGACTTCTCCAACAGTTTTTTTCCAGGCAGTTTTTCATTTTTTTGGTATTCTTCACGAAGTAATGTCTGCATGGAAGCTTTCTTTGTCTGTGCATATCCTCTGAAATCACGCATCAACACATCTGTATCATCTGTTACTACTGTTCGTCCCAAAAAGTCTGTAATAACTGTTTTCACTGACTTTATCCACTGAGTCTTTGGAATTTCTTTCATTGCAAGACTGATTTTTTCCCGATATTCCTTTTTCGTAATATATTTATATGCATCATCTGGATTAGTGCTTGCCGGACTGTAAATCACACTATTCATTTTCAATGCAATCTGACCTTTTTTGTACAATGTCGCAATCAGATATTCCACATCTAGCTCTGTATATCCATATGGTGCATCTTCAAAATCTGTTAATGCCTGTTTAATAGAATAAATTCTTCCATAACGCTCTGCTTCCTGTACTTTCGCCAAAAGCTCCCGCAGTGCATCCGCATTTTCTTCTCTCATACCAGGAAGATTTAATGTCATCTGAGCTTTTGTCTTTTTAAGCATATTTTGGATATCAGATGCTTCCGGTGCAGTTTCCATATCCCCAAGCTTACTAAACTCGCTGGCAACCAACTTTCCAAAAGCTTCATTAATTCGTGCAACCACATCTTTGGCTTTCGTCGTAACTTTTTCGCCACGCACATAGATGTCTGCTGACTCCAGTGCCATCCGCACATAATCACTAATTCTCTTTACTCTGTCATTACGTTCCTTTTGCTTATTAATCCGAATGACCTCATAATTTGTCAAATTTGCAAGGTCTGGTTTTCCTAAAAATGCCTCTACTTTTTTCATGCTTTCTGTTTCTGTCAGATATGCATAATCATCAGACATACGGACGACAACACTCTTTTCATCAGCTGAAAGCAATCCAAGACTGAGATCATCATCTTTACCGCAATATGCTGTTAGAAGATGCAAAGTCAAATGATTGGCCGGATTGCTTCGAATTACTCGATCATCAATCTGCTGGTTAAACCCAAATTGGTACCGATTATTATATTTATATTTATTATTAGTCAATGCGATTGCCTCTTCAAAGGCAACAGATGCAACATAATTTACAGTATCTTTTGGATCAATATTTATGGTACGAATTACATTTTCTGCATCCTGTTCTTCATTAGTAAGGAATGTATATTCGTCACCATTTTTCTGTACTACACCTTCATTTGCCAGAACTCGGAAAGACGCATCCACTTTTTTCCGAAGTTCCAAAATATCTTCCGTCATACTGGATATCATCAATGTAGCAACATTTTCCACGTTACTTTTGAAGTTATTGACATGTTTGATCATGAAAAGAACTTTCAGTACTTCAACATCAAAAGGATTCAAACGGCTATTTCTGGATGCCTGTGAAATGACAATTCTATGTGTATGATCAATAAAATCATCCAGTGCACTGTAAAAAGCATTAAATGGAACTAAAATTCCTTCACGCTCATTTTCATATTTTTCAGCAGCTTCTTTAAACAAAGCCAGCATAGATCTCTCACCGTCTGCCAGATGTTTACCACTGGAACTGTACTGTCTAACTGATGTCAATACATTTCCAAGTAATTTGAACTGATACGGAATAAACGGATATACTTCCGCAAAATCTTCTGCATCTTTATATAAAGGCATATCCGGTGTTCCTTCGCTGAATGTAATCATGCCTTTTAAAACTGCTTCAGAATCTCCATATAAATCTCTTAAAATAGCAGCTGCAATCTCTTTTTTGTAAAGGATACGCTTACGGATAACTTCATCCACGTTCGCAGATGACAAAGCGATTCTTGTATCAAATCGTCCCTGAATTTTGGAAAAATCATTTCCCATCGTTTTTGTAATTGAATCGATATCCTGCTGACTTGTAACTACGATCCAGGCTTTACCCTTACAAGCTGTTCCTAAATCTTCTGCCACCGTCTGGAGATTTACCATCAATTGGCTATCATCTGCAATATACTGTCCAATCTCATCAACCAGAAATACCACATGATGGTTTTTCCCTTTGCTTGCACAGTAACTGTGTACACACTGAGCAAATTTTTCAACAGACATGCTATATGTGTTCTGAGCATTTTCTGCCCAGTTATTTGCTTCTTTTTCACTCATGATTCCCAATTCAGTTACCGTTTCAATAATTTCATCCTGAATGAAATAGAAGTCTTCTCTTGTATCTACCCAAGAAGAACCATTTATTTCTTCAAATTTCATTTTAAAAGATTCATATACACCATCAGCATCCAGCTTCCGTTCGAATTCTGCAAGAAATGGGATAGAGCCACAATATCCAAGATAATCATTGAAAACTTTCATAAATACATCACGAATAGCTTCTTTGTTCATCTTGGAATCGCTTTCACTTTTAGAATCTATATTAAATAAAATGACATCTACATCATTGCTGTAATCTGCAATTTTTTGAATTTCTTTCTTTAGGTCATTATTCTGAACCTTTACTCCTTCGGTAAAGAAACTGGTTGCAGTATGTAATTTACCATCCTCATCATATACCTGCTTATTATCCAGAAGATAAGATAAAATTTTCAGGAAATGTGATTTACCACTACCAAAGAAACCGGAAATCCATACGCCCATTTTATCCGTTCTATTTTCCAATCCGTTTATGTATGCCTGAAAAAACTTCATCATATAGGATTCTAGCTCTGATGTTACAACGTATTCATCTAATTCCTGGTATACATTCTCATCGTCTGCCTGACCGACTTTAATTACACCTTTAATATCACGGTCAATCTCTTTGTAAAACATATCTTTGATTTTCATATTGCTTTGTCCTCCTATACGATAAGCGGAAATGCTCTGTAGTAATTACCATCATTTATTGTTCCAAACAAACTTAACGATTCACCACTCCATCTTCCCGGATAGAACATAACAACCGGAGATGAATCGAGAATCTGATGAAGATTATTCAAAACATTATGTGATCTGACGAATGGGAAAACCTTTCCTACGCCAGTCAAAAAAACCACAGCATGTTCCGGTGTCTGCTGCACAATTCTATTAACAATCAAATTATTATCTGATGTAAGTCGCAATAATTTTGCTACTGCAGTATAAAGGTAGTCCCGCCCTTTTGTTTTTTCGAATTTAATACATTTTTCCAGATATCCCTTTTCATTTAAAATGTCCAGTACCATCTGATATAAATCATACTCAACAATCTCAAATCCATCTGCTTCCGGATTATTCTGTTTTCGTAACTGTCTTATTTTATCCCGTACTATCAATTCCATAGAGGCATCGTAATCAAATACATAATAGCGTACTTCGCCTCCTGTTCCTCGGTTTGCAAGGAACTCTTCATCTGATATTCGTTTCCAGATACCGTCTAATTTATCCTGAAATTCCATCACATTTCTCCTGTAAGTGCATAATAATACTTTTCCATCTGATTTCTTAACAAAATATCCCTGATATCTGTATCTATGTAAGGACGTTCAATCTTCTTTTCAGAAGTCTTTCCAGATATCAGTCCTGTTTCAAACATATATTTTGAATAATTCTGTTTCAATTTTCGAATTGTAAGATTAGAAAAGCTCGCCATTTTTTCACTCTGATCTCTTTTATCATTCATAAAAATATTCAAATCAGCATCTGTGATATTTTCTTCACCATAATGGACTTTATTTCTATACACTTCATACATCAGTTCAAAAAGAAGGCGATCTGTTACCATGCAGGCAATAAATGTGATAATTTTTGTAGTCTGAATATCTGACTGTATTAGTTTTTGAATCAGTTCTTCTGGTAATGCCTGAAGACGCTTCTTAATACAGCTGAATTCACTCTGTGCACGCTCTCTTGATTTTTGTTGATATATGTTGTCTTCTAATACCATTCTTCGTATTTCATCAAAACTATGTTCCTGCAGCAATTTTGCTGTTTCCTTTGTTTCAACATGCCAAAGAAGAAATTTGACGCTGGCCGCATTGTATTCCATCATTTTTTTGCTCCTTTCCGATCATAGCTGATAAGATCGCCAAAATCGCAATTTAACTCATCACAGATTTTTTCCAAGACGGTCAGTGATACAATTTCTCCTTTGCTCATTTTAGCTAACGTGCTACTGCTAATACCTACACGTTCTACCAAATCCATTTTTTTCATATTGTTGTCAATCAGTAATTTCCATAATCCGTTATATGAAACTGCCATGTATGTACCTCTCTTCGATATAAACACGATTCTTCACTTAATCTTTTTTATTATATAACGGATTCTGTTATATGGCAATGTATTGTTTTGACAACTCGAAAATAAATTTTATTTTATATTTGATAATTTTTAGGAAATCCGAGGTATTTTTCAGTCAAAATCATAGTCATCTGGATCCAAACCCGCATCTTCTATTGCTTCTCGTCTTTCCTCCTCATCCATCATAGATAATTCCATTGTATCTAAGCCAGCAATCTCTAGCTCATCCATTTCGTCTGCAAACAAATCTTGTTCTTCGCTAGAGAATAAATCTTCTGAATCATCAGATTTTGTCTCTCCAAAAAATCCTTGCTTACTCATAAATTCATATTCTGCAGCTCTTTCAAATCCATTCAGTTTTCCATCGTGATTAAAATCAAACATTTTATCAAGCGGTCCAAACATAAATATCCCTCCAAAAATTTTCTTTTTATCTGTTACTCTGCTTCGACTTCCCAGTAATCATAAGCATCATCGTATCCGTCATCATAGTCTCCATCTCCAAATTCTTCTGCCCATTCCTCTGCAAAATCGTCTGGATCATCAAAATCTTGAACATCATAAGGATCATATGTCTTCACACTGTTGCTGTTACCGGATTTATATGTTTTTGATTTATAATCATAATTCTGTCCTGAATGTGTAGTTGAATATGTCGTTCTATCTGAATCTGTCTTATATGTAACAGTTTCTGAGGTGCTACTTACTGGTGTTTCTTCCTTTGTGATTGTATTTATTTCTGAGGTTTTTTCACTTTCTGGCGTATTCTTCTTTGAATTGTTCTGCATTCCAACTAAATTTCCAATAAGTATCAATGAAACTATTACAACAATAATTGCGAAACCATTTCTCTTTTTCATATGCTATCGTCTCCTCTTACATTGTTTTGGCATTTTCATATTAATCATCATAATGATTCCAGTCTCCAAAAATTCCAGGATTGCTATGTCCTGTTTTATGTCCTTTGCTATCATAATGATTTGCTCCTCCAAGAAAACCAGGTCTACTTTCTCCTACTTTATGCCCTGAATTATCATAATGATTCATACCTCCAAAGAATCCTGGTCTACTCTCTCCGATTTTATGACCATTAGCATCATAGTTATTCATACCACCAAAAAATCCCGGTCTGCTCTCTCCGATTTTACGACCATTTGCATCATAATGCTTAATCTCTCCAAAAAATCCTCTTCTACTGTATCCTTCTTTTTTACTCATAACACATTCCTCCGTTTGTGGTTGTTTTCTTGTTATGCTTATACTCTAGTACAGCGAATAATAAATAATTGCTATATTAAACCGATGC
>UMED01021555.1_pt1 | contig 30384 bp, 26 predicted proteins | sample 1964661 | NCBI WGS metagenome assembly UMED01 (sample SAMEA4836011, study PRJEB28245) | human gut metagenome | biome: gut microbiome; material: fecal sample | place: Denmark | collected 2008
AAAGATGAGAAAGATACCCGATGGGATTCAGTGCATCAACATTGAAAAATGCATAGGGAACAATGAAAAACTAAAGATTGATGAATTTTTAAAAGAGTTTTTAAAATTGGGGATTTTTGCAAACGAAAAACAAAGTTTATATTACTATCAAGAAAGATTGGGACGATGGAAAAGAATTAGTAAAGAAGAATCAATAAAAACGTTTAAAAGACATATACCAAATAGTAGCCCGATTTATATATCTGTTCAAAAGTTAAAATTATTATACGACGAGTTGACATCTGTACCTGATACTCCAAAACTGAGATATACAACAGATAATGTTAATGTAGAGAATGGAATTGTTGATATGGACACGTTTAAATTGATGAATCATGACAAATCTATGTATTTTGATAAAGTAAGACATTTTAAATACATTCCTGAAGCGAAAATAGATGAAGCAAAGATTTTTCAGGCTTATGTAAAAAACTCCATAGGATGTGAAGGGATAGCTGATAATAAATTTGTCTTATTAATGGAAATAATAGGGTATTTAATAAGTAACTACTTTACAGCTAAAAAGGCATTTTTCTTATTAGGAAATTCAGGATTAGGGAAAAGTATTTTGTTGCATTTGTTAGAAGCTGTATTTGATGAGGATTATAGTATAGTTCCTCTACATGACTTAACGGATCGTTTTAGATTGTTTCTTATGGATGATAAGACAATAAATATTGTTCATGAGGTAGGTACGAGCGAACTTAAAAATCTTTGTGTATTCAAGCAATTAGTTTCGGGAGAATCAGTTGTAGTTGAAGGTAAAGGGCAGCAGCCTACGATGAAAAGTGTAAAAACAAAGTTAGTTTTTTCAGCGAATCAACTTCCTAACTTTTCATCATTGGAATTAAATGATTCTTTGATAAAAAGGCTACTTGTTATTTCTTATACTGGTCAGGTAACTAAACCTGATGATGATTTAATTAAAAAAATTTTAGCGGAAAAAGATATAATTTGTTCTGTTGCATTAAGATATGCCAAAAAATTAAAGGAAAGAAATTTTCAATTTACTAGGATTAAAGAATCGTGTGATATTTTAGAAAACCATTTTGAAAACATAAATAGTATCAAGATGTTTGTGGAAGAAAATTGCAAAATTGATAATGATGCAAAAGAGCATTATCAGGATTTAGTTAAAAATTATAATAAGTTTTGCAAAGATAATTGTTTTATGCCTTTAACCGAAAGAGGCTTTAAAACATATTTAATTAACAATTATCATTTAAAAATGGATAGATTTAGAAAGAAAGATAAAAATTTAAGAGGCTTAGTAGGGATTGAATTAAAGTAATACAAGTATCAGGATACCAGAATGTAATACAGGGGGAATATGTATGGCGAAATTACCAATATCAGTTAGAGTAGAATCGGATTTAAAAAAAGCATTGATTCTTTTGCTGAAAAGTATCATAACGGGAGTCAAACTGAATGTGTAATAACAGCAGTAAGAAAATATATTGATGAAAGTAATCAAGAAATTGAGTGTGTTCAAAAAATAGTCTTGGAAAAAGTAGAGTTTATTCTTCATTTAATTCGTACAGCCGATTTAAAAGAAGAAAAAAATTTTATGGAATCAGAGGTGACTGAATTATGTCAAATGTTAAAAAAATAGGGATTATGAAGTTTATTAATTATAAAGTAGCTGATGAAACAAATTTTCAAAAGGGCATCGACTATATCCTGCGTCAAGATAGTACTATGAGCGATTTTAAAGGGAGCCAGTATTTGACGTTAGATAAGCCTGTGGATGGTATGAGAATTATAAATAATCGTTGGCATCCTAGGGGAAACCGGCTGTTTAAGCATGGTGTATTTTCTTTTGGGGTTTCAGATTTAAGTCCTAAGTTGGCTTTTGATGTTACAAAGGAAATATTGGATTATTATGCAGATTACCCATTAATTTATTCCGTTCATACGAACATCCCAAGAAGAATACACTCGCACTTTATTATGGGGATGGTAAATGTGAAAACAGGGAAAAAGTTCGAGCAAAGCCCAAAAGAGTTAAGAGATTTTAAACAGCACTATAATAAGATCGCTTTTGCAAATAAATTGCCGCCGTTAAAGGGGTTTGAAAATAATCTGGATTGTGATTGTGTTGAAACAGCAGTGATACCTAGTATTAATAAAGGTATTGCCTTTGAAGATGAACCAGGAATTGAATATTGCATCGGTAATGAAATGGGATATGTTCAGTCGATGTTACCACCAACAATAGGTGTAAATCCTATTGTTGGTGTGAATAGACTTATAAATGATTTTCAGAAAAATATGTACCAATGGTACTTGTTGGGAAGGAGTGGAAGAAGATGATTGAAAAATTTAACAATGGGATTAGAAGTATGCAAGAAGATATGATTAAAAATAACAATCCGATTTATATAGTGGACATAGCCGAAATATTAAGAGCTCAAACGGAGGCGATGATGATGGCGTATCAAATGGGGTTACAAGAACGGATGATGATTCAGGGGGAAAATAATATTATAGATGATGTAATACTACCAGAAGTGCTAAGGTATTACGCGGTATTTAACAGTACTTCATGCGGTATTTTTACGGACGAACAGAAGTTAGAGCATAGTAAAAAGTATGGTTCTGAATGGCAGGAAAAAGTGTTTTTTGATATTGAAGAAGCGCAAGCATATCTCTGGAGAAACATGATTGAAATTAATAAAGCGTATATTGGAAATTTACCTATAAATTTCAATGTTAATTGGATGTATCATGCAAATAAAAACTTTAAAAGTTGTACGGACTATTAATTTTGGAAGAAAAGATAGGAGGTATTAATATGACTAAAGGAACTTTAACTGTAGAAGAGGTAGCAAAATATATTGGAATTGGAATGAATAAAGCTTATGATCTTGTAAAATTGCAAGGATTTCCTGTAATTAGGATAGGTCGAAGATTTATAATTCCTAAAAGTGCTTTAGATGAATGGTTATTAAAAAATGCTAAAAGTAATTGAAATTAGTGGGGTAGAGGGTCTACCCCATTTTTATGGGGGCGTAGAAAATGCAAGGGTCAATTACAGAACGGATTAAGAAAAAAGGCAAAGATTCTCAGGGAAGGCTAAGAAGTAATATAAAGGTGTATGATGTAAGGTATCGCTACAAAGATTCTAATACAGGAGAATGGAAGCAAAGTAATAAAAGAGGGTTTATAACGAAAAGTGAAGCTGAAAAATTCTTGCTAGAAATAAACCATAAATTTGAAACAAATACTTTTGTCCTACCTAAAGTGATATTATTAAAGGAGTATTTGCATGACTGGTTAGACCATTATGTAGAAATTAATTTGAGAAGCAGTACATATTTTGGTTATAAGCGCATAATTGAAAAACATATAATACCATATGTTGGCAATGTTGATTTAAAAAATTTAACTGCTAATCATATAGACAAAATCTATGCACATCTTTTAAAAGACGGTCGTAGTGATGGAAAAGGCGGTTTATCAGCAAAAACAGTATTATACACGCATAGGGTGTTTAATGAAGCATTGAAACATGCGCTGAAAAAGAGATTGATTCATTATAACCCAATGACGGGAATTACGAATATTCCCAAACCTAAAAAATTTAAGAGCAACATATATAAAAAAGAAGAAATCTTAAATTTATTAGAAATAGTAAGAGGAACAGTATATGAAATTCCAATTGCTTTAGCAGCAGTATGTGGATTAAGGAGAGGTGAGTGCTTAGCCTTAACTCGTGATGATATTGATTTTGAAAATCAAACAATAAGAATCAATAAACAGTATAATGACGTGAACAATATTACTGTATTAGGTGATCCGAAAAGTGAAGATAGTAATCGTATTATTAGTGCACCTAAAGAGGTTTTTGATATTATAAAAGCACGGATGCAGGTTTTAGATAAAAATAAAATTTTATTAAAGGATCAATTTGAAGATAATAATTTAATTGTTTGTCAAGAAAATGGTAAATTGATTCGTCCTATTTATTTCACAAAAAATTTTTCGAATTTAATTAAACGGTATAAATTAAAGCATATTAGATTCCATGATTTAAGACACTCCTGTGCATCTCTTATGCTGAAATCAGGTGTTGCAATGAAGACTGCATCACAAATTTTAGGACATAGTACAATTGGTATTACTGCGGATTTATATACTCATGTTTTAGAAGATAGTAAAAAAGAGGCAGCTTTACAAGTGGGGAAAGAGCTATTTCGCAAGAGTAAACCTTAATAGGATGAAAAGCAACTATAGAATTTCTTTATGATGATCTAATAGAGATAATTGATGGTTTAGCTATTTGGGTATAAAATATAGATTAAAGGTTAAATTAAAGAAAATAGCAAACTGATATATTTGTAAAGATTCTATGCACGAAAAAGGTTTGAGCACAAATTGAGCACAAACTTCCTAAAGCCAATTCATTTTAATCAATTTGTTTTAAAATGTTAAGTTATAAAAATCCAGTAAAATCAAGGATTAAAGGATGTTTTTAAAGATTAAAAATAAAAGATAAAAAGGAAAGGAAGGAACTCGAAATCAATTGTACCGCAAGGTACCGAGGGTTCGAATCCCTCCCTCTCTGCCATTGAAATTACAGGCTTTGCGAATGTTTTGCAGAGCCTTTTTTGTTGTGTAAATTAAATGTTGTGGTAGAATAAAAGGATTTAAATGATGAGAATAAGAGGGAAGATAATGATGTTTAGAGAAATGCGAAGAATAGATAGAAAAATCAGTGATGATCAGGCTAAAGACCTTTTGAAAAACAATACATATGGAGTTATGTCAACGATAGGGGCTGATGGTTATCCTTATGGAGTGCCATTAAACTATGTCTTTTTTAATGATGCAATATATTTTCATTGTGCTGCTGATGGGCATAAATTTGATAATATTTCAAGGGATAATAAAATCTCTTTTTGTGTGGTTGGGCAGATACAAGTTTTACCAGATAAATTTAGTACAAAGTATGAGAGTGTCATTATATTTGGCAGAGCAACGGAAATTTTTGATAATGAAAAAAATATTTATCTAGCAGAGTTAATAAATAAATATTCGGCGGATTATATTGAGCAAGGAAAGGAATATATTCAAAAGGGAAGCAGGAATACTAAGGTTGTAAAACTTAGTATAGAGCACATTTCAGGAAAGGCTCGAAGATAATTTTTAATGATGTATTGCAGATAAAGTGCTGACATTAAAAAACATAAAGTTTAAATTGATAAATTTAAACTGTGTATCAATAGTTGGCGGGACATTGTGTTGGGTTATATATTGATGTAATGTAGAAATTTAATTTAAAGGTAATAAGGACTGCTTTAAAATGGAAGGTTATACTCTATTTTAAAACATCTTTTTTTATATTCAAAATTTACTTTCTAGGTTCACTATGCATAACATTTTGTATATATTTCAATGTGGAAAGTTTTTTCATCATAGATAATTTCTCTGAAAAGCTAAATTAGTAAGTGGAGGAGGTGTGAATGTGGCCGTTCATATTTCAGATTTGTTGATTGATACTTATCGGGGGATTAAAAATCTAGAAATACATAATCTTAGTGATATCAATATCATTACTGGTGATAACAATTGCGGGAAAACAAGTATTATGGAGGTGCTTAAAAATTTAAATAATATAAATGATATTAATACTTGGCTTGACGATATAAGAGGCGGTCATCATAAGCTGTTGCCTTATGATGTTATGGAAAATTTATTTAATATTGATAGCGATAGAAAAGAACTTTCTTATGGTGTGAAAAAAGCGATAAATAAAGAATTTTTAAGTTTACGCTTAGAAGCTGTACGGGAAGTTTCAATATTATCAAAAAATGAATTGAGGGAAATTGCTTCATTTCCTAATGACTATAATAAAGAAGTGTGTAGATTTTCCTATCGTATTTATTGTAATAATCTCTGTGAGAAAAAAGGGATGGTGTATAATTTCCCTATCCAAAATATTAGAGGAGGAAATAATAGCAAAAAGCTGACCTTGGTAAAAGTAAAATATATTTCGCCAGTAGAACATATTACAGGGGATGTATATTTACCTAAGGTGTTAGATAGTGGTGAGTTGTATCAGGAGATGTTAGCTCTGCTAAAAGAATTTGACAAAAATATTATTAGCATAAACACAGAGAAGATAAATCATTCATATAGAAATAGAAAGGTGTATAAAGTTTTAGTGAAAGGGCAGAAAAAACAACTTCCTCTTGATGTCTATGGAGACGGAATGAAAAAAGCAATATTTTTAATGAATGCTGTAGTTATTGCTAAAGATGGGATTTTACTTTTGAATGAATTTGAAACAGCAATTCATCCTTCTGAAATGAATAAAGTTTTTTCGTGGATTCTTAAAACTTGCCAAAGATTTAATATTCAATTGTTTCTGACTTCGCATAGCAAGGAAGCCATTGACAAACTGCTGAAGTGTGTTCCGGAATTTCAAAATATGATAAGAGTGATTACTTTATATAAGAAAGAAAATGAAACAGTAGCACGGGTTTTGGAGGGAAGAGAGGCTATTGAGGCTCAAGATGATTTAGGATTGGAGTTGAGATAGAATGAAGAGTGTAATATTGTGTGAAGGTGGAACGGATTTAGCACTTCTTCAATATTTTATGGAGGTAGCGAATGGCTGGGAGAATCGTGAAGGCAGCGATTTCAAAATAAATATTGGAAAATATTGCAAGGCTTTTACGCAGGAGGATGATTATTTACTGATAGCGGAAACGGGTGGTTGTTCTAACATATGTCCGCAAATCAATAAGCTTCTTAGGCTAATTACACGGTCAGCTAACCAAAAAGAAATGATTGATAAAATTGTAGTTATTACGGACAGAGATGAAGTTGATAGCTTAGAACAATTTATTAGTGGTATTAAAAATCTTTTTGGGAAATATGAGATAACTTTGCAAAATGAAATCTTGGAGAATCAATGGATTTCCTGCAGCGTTAGAAATGGTGTTAAAGATGTAGTACATTTTGAGATGCTATTTTTATTGATTCCTTTTGAAACGACGGGAGCTTTAGAAACTTTTCTTTTAGAAGCAGTCTCTAAGAAGGATAAGTATGATGGTATAATTGTAGAGAAATGCAATGCTTTTGTTGATACTCTTGATTGTGCTAGAAAATATTTATCAAAACGCCGATATAAAACAAAAGCAAAATTTGATGTGTATTTTTCGATTAGAACTCCAGTAGAACAATTTTTAGAAAGACATAATATATTAAAAAACATAAAATGGGAAGAGTATGAGTACATGCAAGAAAGCTTTAAAGAGTTAAAAGCATTACATATAAATCAACTTTAAGAGTTTTTAATCTAAACGTATGTTTAGGCGTAATTCTAAGGTGGACTTATCCTCCACTGTTTAAAATATAGGCTTTGCGAGCACTTCCGCAAAGCTTTTTTGCTGTATGGAAGAAACAAATATATTGTTGAGCTCAAATATAATTTGTTTGAAAAGTGTCATGATATGTGAGACAATAATTATGGATTTAATTTCTATTTAGTATAATTTAAGTAAAAATACATATTATTACTTTTTGCTGTGGCGATATATGTAAAATTGAGGTTACATATTGAATTGGATTTGATAAGGTACTTTTATATACTAAACTACTCTTGTTATAAAATAGATGAGGATAAACAATTTTAAGGAGGCAGAATAACAATGAAAATTACTAAGGATATTTTTAATGTTGGTGTAAATGATCATCGGATTGATTTGTTTGAAGGACAGTATGCTGTACCAAATGGAATGTCGTACAATTCTTATGTCATTTTAGACGAGAAAATCGCTGTTTTAGATACCGTTGATGTTCATTTTACAAATGAATGGCTAGATAATTTGAAAGCTGTATTAGAAAATCGTGAGCCAGATTATTTAATCATTCAGCATATGGAACCAGACCATTCTGCAAGTATCTATAACTTCGTAAACGCTTATCCAAAGGCGGTAATCGTAGCGAATGCCAAAACCTTTGTCATGTTGGAGAATTTTTTTGATGATATGGATATTGAAAATAGGAAATTGGTTGTGAAAAACAATGACAAGCTTTCCTTGGGGAGTCATGAGCTACGTTTTGTTTTTGCACCTATGGTGCATTGGCCTGAGGTTATGGTTTGTTATGATAGTAAAGATAAGGTGCTATTCTCGGCAGATGCCTTTGGAAAATTTGGAGCATTAGATGTAGATGAAGAGTGGGAGTATGAGGCACGCCGCTATTATATCGGAATTATTGCTAAGTATGGTACGCAAGTGCAAGCACTGTTAAAGCATATAGAGGAAATGGATATTGATATTGTCTGTTCATTACATGGCCCTGCTTTACAAGAGAACATAGCTCATTATCTAGCATTGTATAATATTTGGTCTTCCTTCCGTGTCGAATCGGAAGGTGTTATGATTGCTTATACTTCAATTTATGGACATACGAAAAAGGCTGTGGAGATTTTGGCTGAAAAGCTAAAGGAAAAAGGTTGCCCAAATGTAGTTGTATGTGATCTTGCAAGAGCAGATATGGCGGGAGCGGTAGCCGATGCTTTTCGATATGGGAAGCTAGTTTTGGCGACGACCACCTATAATGCAGGGATTTTCCCTTTTGTAAAGCAATTTATTGATCATTTAACTGAGCGCAACTATCAGAACCGTACGATTGGTTTAATTGAGAATGGTTCGTGGGCACCTTTGGCAGCAAAGATTATGAAGGACATGCTTTCTTCTAGTAAAAATATTACATGGATTGATACTACCGTAAGAATCAATTCGGCGGTTAAGGCGGAAAATGTAGAGCAACTTGAGGTTATGGCAAAGGAACTTTGCTAGAAGAACATTTTCAGGGATGAATAAAAGTTTTCCCTATGTAAATTTAGCAGAACTATGATGATTAAAAAAATGCCTGCGTTAGTCGCAGGCATTAATAGTTTGCTGGGGAGAAATTTCATCTTGTATATTTTCTTTGTACGCAAAAAGCTCCTTTTGTGGCAGCCCGTTTTATAGTTTAAATGGGCTGCCACAAAAGGAGCATATCGATAAAAAACGTGGGATAGAATTAGGCGGACTTTTACAATGTTAAAGTATTATTTATTTTGCAAAATTTTTAAATTTTGCTCTAATAATCTTTTTTCTTGGGTTTGATGCAAGGTGCGTTTAATTCTAGCACGTACTTCTTCAATGTTATATGGTTTGGTAATATAATCATTAATTCCCCATTCCAAAAGTTGAACTTTATATTCAATATCATCAATTGCTGATACAAAGATAACGGGTATTTTATCTAATATTGGATTTTGGTTTTGGGCGATGTAGATAGATATCCCATCAATATCAGGCATCATAATATCCAAAAGAATTAAGTCAGGCATCACTTTTTCAAATACTTCAATTGATTTAAGGCCATCACAAACAGAGTAAACATCATATAAGTCGCTTAAAGAGTTTTTCAGAATATTCAGGGCAATATCATCATCATCGACAATAACTATTTTTTGTTTAACCTCATTCATATAAAAACCCCCTTCTCAAATTAGATGAAAATATGTTATTTTATCATATAAAAGTACTATTTAAGAAAGCAATTCTATAAAATAATACAAATTCCTTCTATTGGTTATTTAATTGAAATTTTTGTTAATTATAATGGAATAAATACGAATTTTATATCCACAGTTATAGAATTAAATAAATTTACTTTATTTAGTTTAAACAACGAATCTGTGTAAGAACAAATATAAAACGATAAATGGGTTTATTAATAAAATTATATTCTTTTTTGCTGGAATCTATTTTGATTTCATTATGGCTATTGATAAAAAGATTATATGATATTTTGTGGGAGTTAAGAGATAAATAAAATATTCTGTACCTTCGCTAGATGAGATTGAAGCGAAGAAGAATAATAAAAGTTAAAGCAACACCTATCTATAGAGATTTATAGGCGTTGCTTTTTTATGTGAAAAACACAGCAGTATTCATGAGCTGATTTTATATAAATATAACCTTCCAACAGGGAACTTTTTACTCAAGAATAAATTGTATAAACTAAATATATAATCTTTTAGGGGAGGTACGATTGGGTTTATAATTATTGAATTTTGGAGTAAAACTCAAGGAGGCTTTATATTGGGAAGAAACGTTACTATTCAGGTTTGGAATAAAACTCAGGGGAACTTTTTATTTGTAAGTGATAATATCATTCATGGTAAGTATCAAAATGGATGTAAGCCGCCAAGCGAAATATCAAAAGACAAAATGGAATCATTTGAAGTGGGAAACCATACTGGCGCTAAAGTTGGTCCAAAAGGAAAGGTGATATATCAAACAATGCAAAATAGTGAAACATTTAATATAATTTTTGACTGGGATCATCCATTTAGTGCATCAACAAGCTCATATCATTGCTATTCTTCTCCTATAGGCAAAGTCACCGCGGTCTTATCTCCAGAACATCCGATTGGGCATAATCAAAGTATAACGTGGACAGTAGAATTGATTTCAATTAAATAGGGAGGGTGCTAAATTTGGGGCGAAATGTGACGTTGCATATTCAAAATGAAACTGGCTTTGATTTAGCTTTCGTTAGGAATGAAATTGAACATGGAAAATATAATGCAAATCCACCCAAAAAAATTAGTAGGGGGGAAACGGTTACTTTTAAAGTCGGCAACAAAACTGGCGCTAAAGTTGGGCCGAAAGGTTCTATAACCTATCAGCTAATATACACTGAAAATATTTACGTAGAGCTTACTTTTTATTGGGATCATCCATTTAGCGCTTCTGCCAGTACTTATGAGGTAGCTTCAAGCCCACCTTGGTTTGCCAGCTATTATTTAGATCCGGGATCACCTGTAGGACACGATCAAGAGGTAACTTATATTACACGTTTAAATGACTATTGCTTTGATTCGAAGGAATGGATGGGGCAAATTGCAGAGAGTAAAGCCAATGTCAAATTACGCGAACTGTTCATTCCTGGCTCGCATGATTCTGGTACATATAATATAAACTATTATTCAGCCTTAACGCTTGATTATGAAAATTGGATAATCCCTCTGGGCAGTATTGTCGGTGCGTCACAAGGGTGGGCTAAAGCACAAAATAATTCAATTATAGATCAACTTAATGCAGGAATACGTTATTTTGATTTGCGGTTTTCTAATGGCATTTATGCTACAGCTCCTGTGACTGGAGCAAGGTTTACTTATATAGGTCCAGATGATCCGATTCCTATGATTGGGAATCCACCCCAGCCAGTAAGCAATATTGTTCGTAAAAAAGTTTTTTTATGCCATTCTTTTGCAAGTGTGGAAATGAAAACCGTTTTTAATGATGTGAAAGCATTTATTGATGCGCATTCAAAAGAAATCGTTTTTATAAACATTCAGCATATTTATAATTTTAGTCATGAAGACTGCCAATTTTTTATTCAACAATTGCACGACATTTTGGGGGATAAGATGTTACAGCGTCCAACAAATAAAACTTTGGATTTAGCAGTAAAAGATGTATTGGCTAACGGAAAACAAATTATTCTTTTTATCGATCAAGTACATACTGTTAATATCTCTGGCAAAGCAGAGTCAGGAACGGATTTTAATAAAACATTTTCAGACATATTTGAGCGTAATAAATTCATTTGGCCTGCAACAGAATTTTTAGATAATCCTTATCCTAATACTTGTAAAGTAAGCGAATTAAAAACAAAAATGTTTAATAATATATCAAACGATACAAATAAATTTTCGGTGCTTCAGGGAATAATAACTCCGGACACTAGTTTTCCAGCAAAAGAAGATATAGCTTATCAAAATGCGATTACAGGAAGATATCCAAAAACTCTAGAGGAACTAGGCAGTGAAGTATCTCCTAAAGTTATTGCATGGGTTAATAATGAATGGTTTGATAAACCAATAAACATTGTAATAATTGATTGGGTGTGTACATCGATTATGACACAGGTTTGCTATATGATTAACAAGTATCATATAACAGAAAATAAATAAAGCTTAAAATTTATTATGATCTTAGGCATTTTAATTTAAGCAGGTAAATAAAAAATTAATCGACTTGCTTAATTTTCTAGCATTATGAAAATCTCTCCTTCAAGGCTTTGAGAGTGGTTTCGCAAAGTCTTTTTTATTTTTGAGAATGCGTTTAATTGCAGCTTTTTATTGCCATCATTAAAAATACAAAATACATCTGCATTTCTCCATAAAATTGCAAAATTTATTATAGATTTTTTAAAAAATAAATGTATAATTATCTACATGTATAAAAATAGTAATAGTGATAAGAGGGGATTTGGGGGAGAATTTCATGAGTGGGAAAGACAAAAAGATTACCCTGACAACACAAATTTTTTTAGGATTAGTATTAGGTGCTCTATTTGGCTTCATATTTCCTGAATATGGAGCCAAATTGAAACCGTTAGGTGATGCATTTATTCGAATGATAAAAATGATTGTGGTTCCGCTAATTTTTAGTACGTTAGTTATGGGAATCGCAGGCACAGGGGATTTTAAGAAATTAGGAAGATTAGGTGGCAAAGCACTTATCTGGTTTGAATTAGCTACTACTGTAGCTCTTTTTGTTGGACTATTTGTGGTCAATGTATTTCATCCGGGCGTAGGGGTAGATATTCCTGTGCCTGCTGATGCTGGTGCACAGGCGGCAGCTGCAGCTAAGAATTCAATTGATATGGTACAATATTTAGTAAATGTTATACCTACTAATATCATTGATGCCTGTGCAAGAGGCGACATGTTACAGTTAATATTCTTTACGTGTTTCTTTGGTGTCGGGGTTGCTCATATTGGCAAAGATGCAGAGATTATCGTGAATATGTGCCGTAGTATTGCGGAGGCAATGTTTAAAGTGACGCATTATGTAATGATGCTTGCACCAGTGGGCATTTTCGCAATGATAGCTTATACGGTGGGCAGTTTTGGACTGGCAATGCTGGTACCATTATTTAAATTAGTGCTATCTTTATATTTTGCGATTGTACTATTTGTATTTATTTTGGCGCTCAGCGCTTCGATATTAACTGGAGTTAATTTTGTGCAAGTATTTAAAGCGTTAAAAGATCCATTGCTATTAGGTTATTCTACTGCTAGCAGTGAGGCAGCGTTGCCATTAGCTATGGATAGATTGGAAAAACTGGGGATACCAGAGCATGTAGTTACTTTTGTTATGCCAACAGGATATTCATTTAATTTGGATGGATCTACTTTGTATAGTTCGCTGGCAGTAGTATTTATTGCACAAATGTATGGTATAGACTTTAGTTTTTCACAACAATTGTTGATGCTTCTGACTTTAATGTTATCAACAAAAGGTATTGCAGGTGTCCCAGGGGCATCAATTATTGTTATTGCTGGTACGGCCGTATCCTTTGGACTTCCGGCAGAAGGGATTGCTATTATTTTAGGTGTTGACCGTATCATGGATATGGCGAGAACATTCTGTAATATATTTGGCAATTGCACAGCTACAGTAGTAGTCTCGCATTGGGAGAAAGAATCTACAGCTGAATCAATGAAAGAGTCATATAATAAAAACTTTAATAATTAATATAATCTAAAAAGAATATAACAATAAAAATTGACAGAACTCAAAGAGTTCTGTCAATTTTTTTAGGCTAAATCGGCGAATATTAACTTTCGTAAATATACGAAAATGTCTTTACTCTAGTTTCAATAGTTAATGCGACATTTATTTCCTCGTTTTTTAAGTGGCAATAGAACGTAAGCCTAGGGATTACTACATGGTGGAAAGAGTGTCTGCCATGTCATTTTACTCGGATCAATGAGATTTTCTTTTAATAGCCTTTGATAGACAAAGCCGTATCTGGCTGTTGGAATAATAGTTTTCCATGAGTGTTGGTGTGGGATTTGTATAGTAGGACAACAATCTGAATTCTAAGAATTATCAATTTGGCTTAACAAAGAAATAAAATAAGGAGAGTATCTTTGCATTCTTTTAGCTTCAAAGATACTCTCCTTATTTTTATGAATTTTATTGTGTAATTAATAATAGAGAAGCTGTGTTGTGCATAGAATTAACATGCGAATTCGCATGTTAATATCATTATATAAAATATTGTTCTTGTATTCAGCAACATAAAAAATGAAAAAATTACAACTGTTTTTATTTAGGAGATGATGCTACAATAAGTAAGAATTTGTATTATTATGGAGGTTGAAGGAGTGAAGGTGTATTCTTTGCGTCGTTGTTTCATTTTTTTTTGTAGTTTGTTTATTTTTAGCTTAAATATATCTGTAAAAGCAGCTTCGTTACCTAATTTGGAAGAATTAGAATCATATATAAATAATAGTCCAGAAGTTTTAAGTGCCGAAATGAATTATTTGCGAAATGAAAGTTTATTGAGAGCAGAAGAGGCGAGAAATGGGACAAAGTATTTTTTAGGTGCTAATTATGGTTATTTTCATGAACCTTTATTTGAAACGAGTCCGAATAAAGATACCTATCAAAAGTTGAACTTGAATGGTGGACTTGTATTCCCTTTACTAGGGAGTAAGAATAAAGAGCGAATTCGTGAAATTCAAGCAGAAATAGATGTAGTCGGTACAAAGTTACAAAAAGAAAATGCTAAGGTATCTCAATTAACGGACTTGCGTAAAGCCTATGTTATATTATGGGCTGCGCAGGAGAAAACTGCATTGGCAGAACAGTTTTTAGCCACAGAGAAAACGGTGCAGTCTGTTTTACAAGACCGACAAAAAAGTGGCTTATTATTGCCAGCGGATGAATTAGAATTGTTAGCAGTGTATGCAGATGCCAGACGTGATATAGCTTTTTCAAGACTGATGAATGTACGGGCTTTGCAAATGATAAATTTAGTTACAGGGCAAGAATGGTCGGTAGAGGGGAAAGTAATATCACCTTTGTTACCAGCCTTAGATGTAAAAACGATAGAGGTTCAAAAATATCCGGAGGTGCTCTATCAAAAGGAGTTAATTGAGAAATATCAAGAGTTGGTAGAGAAAAGTGGAGGAAATAATCAAGATGTGGATTTAACAGTTGGTTTTCAGTCATCGAAGGATTTTCCTGGTGATACAGGAAATGGCGCGTATGCGGCACTTACCTGGCGTGGAGCGATTGAAGGGCTGAAGGCGAAGGAAAATTATGATGCGAAGGTTGCTAGTTATGAATTGAAGAAAGCGAAAGAAGAAGCTAGATTGAATTATTTAAAACTGGTGGGCAAAATCGAAGAAGCCGTAGAAAATGTAAACTATTTACAAACGAATATCGAAGCAAAAAAAGCGCATTTATTAGTTGCGGCAGAAGACATTCGTGAACGATTGTTAAGACATCAATTTTTGCCAGGAGATACGTTTGAAAGATTGCAGCAGGCTAAATCACAGTATTATCGTTTAGCGATGGAAGTGATTGATGAAGAAGCTTCATTGTTAGAAGCGGCAATTGATGTATTGGAATATACATATCCTAGTGGTAATGAGGAAAAAGAACGAACTTTTTCAATTGGAGAAAATGAGTTTCTGCGTAATTCGTTATTTTCGGAATCATGGGAGAATACGGAGACCTTATTTCCATTTGGGTATAAGGATTTAAATACGAAAGAAATGATGCCGTTATCAGTGGATGTTGTTCAATCAATAGAAAAAAATACAGAAAATCCTCAAACAACGAAAAAAAATATAGTGATAAATCAAATGGAAAGAAAAATTCCATGGGGAGTATATATATGGAATGCGGATGCTTTATTAAATGAAAAACAGAGATCTCAGACTTTGCAAGACTTAATAAATGCAGGATTTTCAGATGTTTTACTTTCTTTTACAGGGGAACAAATTCGTTATATTGTTTCAGAAAAAGGTCAAGCGGAGTTGGAAAGCCTGCTGGATGAAGCAAAGAAAAGTCATTTGAAGGTTTCTTTATTGTTGGGGGATCCCAATTGGGCGAAGCATGAGAATAAAGGTGAGTTGATACATGCGATTCAGCAGTTAGAACGTTTTGATTTTGTAGGCGTTCATTTAGATATAGAGCCGGATTCACTTTCTGAGGCTAAGGAGAATCGAATTGATTTATTTAATCAATTGATTGATAACTTGCATGATGTAAAGAAAATTACGAAAAAACCGTTGTCAATTTCTATCCATCCTAGATATTTAGAAGGAGAATTAGGCGAAATTGCAAAAGAACGCTTACCGCAAATAGAGTTAGAAAAAGTTGTTGTTATGTTATATTCTAGTAAAACAGATCAAACGATGAAGAGAATGAAAGAAATTATTGAAAGTCAGCCAAACTTAAACATCGCATTGGCACAAAGTGTAGAGCATAGTATTTCTTCTGAGGAGAGCTATGCATATCATACGCAGCAAGATTTTTTTCAAGCAATGCAGTCCTTAGAAAACGGGCTAGCGGTTGATGAAATTTTCATTCAGGCATGGGAAGATTACAAGGAGGATGTGAAATAGAGTTGAAGGTTTCTTTTTCTACAACAAAAGCAAAAGATAGTACAATGGAAAACCACATAAAAGTTCCTTATAGTGCAGGGAAAAGAAATTTTCCGCAGATAAAATGGATGGGAATTTTGATTCTTATATTTTTACCGTTTTTATATTTAATCGGGCAAATTCTTTGGGCAAATATTTTTACGACTTCACCGGGAATGATTTATTTAGATAGGCAAGTAATAAATTCTCCAGAGGATGGAATTGTAGAAGAGATAAAGTTTAATCATGGTGATGCAGTAAATGCAGGGGATATCCTAATAAAAATAAAGCGAAGATTGCCGGAGAATTATAAGCAGATTGCTTTGCTAGAAGCTGAACGGGAAACATTAACGAATCAGAATGCAGGTAGTTCATCGGGGAGCAGCAGAAGAAAAGCAGGCGGTGAGAATGTACAATTATTACAAGAAAATCTCTCCTATTACCAGATATTGCGAGATCATACAGCGCAATTGCTTGAGCGTGGAGCTGCTACACAGGCTGAGTTAAATGAAGCGGAAACGAAAGTAAGGGAGATAAAGGCTACATTGGCAGGAATGAATGAGGTATCTAGCACTCAGATAATCGAAAATCAAGGGCAATTGCGCCTTGCTCAAGTAGAGAACAGTTTAGCATCTTTGAGAAATTTAGCAGAAATTTCTTTAGAATTGAAAGCGAATAAAGACGGAACAGTAGATCAGATTCTTGTTTCGACTGGGCAGAGTTTTGCCGCAGGAGAACCGTTAGTGACGGTTTTAAATTCTGAGAAAGTACGGATTGTAACGTACGTAGAACCGGATGATTTTGGAAAAGTGCAATATGGTAATGAAATTATGGTGAAAATTTTAAGTTCAAAACGCAAAGTTAAAGCTGTGGTAGAGAAAGTGCCAATCCAAGCAGAGCTTGTGCCGAAAGGGATTTCAGAAAGTTTGTATCCAACTTCTATGCGAGGCATACAGGTAATTCTAAAGATAAATGAACCGTTGCATTCGGATGAGTTTATTGATGGACTCCCGGTAACAGTTATTTGGTAAATGATTTAAAGAAGGAGAATAGGATGATTTTGAAGTTTGCACAATTACTATTTGGTGGACCGGTTAAAAATTCATTGAATGGTTTTGAATTTACTTCTTATACGAAAGTAGAAGATCTCATTGAGGACTTGGATTTTTCTACTATTGTTTGTGTTGATGGAGCCTTGGTGGATAGAAAGGGAAATGAAGAAATTCTTTTGGCACTAAAGAAGTTGCGACAAGCAAAATACGGGTATATTATCCCTGTTTTTTTTGCGGATTCACTAAATAGTCTTAACCTATTTGTTGATGGGGCAGAGATGTCCGCTGAGGAAATGTTAAGAAAGGGAAGTCGGATTTACACAAATTTAAAGGGGATTAATTTAGGGAAAAATTGCGAGGACCCAGATCTGAGATTGTTAACGTTTTTTTATTCACGGGGTCAATCTTATCGAGCGTTACCAAAACTTTTTCCACATACAGATGCAATCTATGAATACCCGGAAATTTCTTTATTGCTTCAATCAAATCTAACGATAGATTTAGTGTCAAACGCTAGCTGGGAGTTGCAAAGCAAAGAAAAAGAAAACAATGGTGGAAGTTCGTTATTAAAGATGCTTTCACTAACTTCACAAGGATTAATTGAGAAAGGAAAGCTAATTGAGCGTATTCGCCTTTGTCCTCATTGTCAAAGCGGATATTTGAATTATATTGATAGGTGCACTTTATGTGGAAGCATTGATTTTGAAAAACGAAAAATGATTCATTGCTTTACTTGCAGTCATATTGCGCCGCAAGAAGAGTTTAAAGAGGGAATGCGTTTAGCGTGTCCGAAATGCAATTCGATTTTACGACATATCGGTACAGACTATGATCGTCCCGTAGAATCTTATTTGTGCAACAGTTGTAATGAACGATTTATTGAACCGGAAGTTTATGCAGAATGTTTAAATTGCCGAAAAAAGAGTTTGCCAGAAAATCTAATTGTTCGTCAGATTTACGAATACCGTTTGAGTGAAAAAGGCGAGCGTGCCGTAAAAATGGGGCAGATTGATTTTAAAATTCAATTATTTGATGAACAGCAGAACATGTTGATGCCGTACTTTTGTCACATTTCAGATTGGCTCTTAAAAATGCGTCAAAGATATCTCGATGCAGAATTTTCTTTAATTTATTTAAATATAAAGGGGCTTAAAACGATTGAGGAAAATGTTGGCAGAGAGTGTCTCGTCAATATAATGCAAGAGCTGGCGGAGAGAATTCGGTCGATGGTGCGATTTACTGATCTGACTACCAATAGTAGTGAAGATACCTTTTGGATATTGCTTCCTAGAACCTCAGCGCAAGGTGGCGATATATTAGCAGCTAGGCTAATGGAACTAGAAAAGTTGATTATGATTGACGAAAAGAGCATTGCTAGAATTGAGTGCCACAGTGTTCAGATACCAAAAGAATATGTAGGAAAGGAAAATGCTACAATGCTATTTATTAATCAATATGAAGCTGCAAGGCGAGAGTAGGAAAGCAAATGATTTATAGCGTGATAGAAATTTTGTCGGAAATTCTTGTGTATCCTATCTCTAATCATGAATTTTCTAGTATTCTTCTCACTTTAATGCCGTTGGTGATATTTTTTGAGATTCCGTGGACTTTATTTATTCTCGTAGGAATTGTCCGTTATAAATGGGAGCGAATGCACGAAGGCGTAAGACGTGATTACTTTCCTTCTGTTTCTTGTATTATTACTTGTTATAGTGAAGGGGCAGCGATAAAACAGACGATTCGCTCATTAACGGAACAGATATATCCAGGGAAAATTCAGTTGATCGTTCTGGTTGACGGGGCGGCTGCAAATCAAGAAACCTTGCGAGTGGCTCAATCGATGAGTGGCTATGTAAATGAATTTTTGAATCGGAAACTCCTCGTGATTCCGAAATGGCAGCGCGGTGGCGTTGTGTCTAGCAGTAATGCGGGGCTTCGATTTGCTGATGGTGAAATTATTATTAAGGTAGATGGTGATTCATCTATGGACAATAACATGGTAGAACGGGCAACGCGACATTTTGAAAATCCTGAAGTAGTTGCCGTGAGTGGGTGTCTAAGAGTACGAAATGCAAATGAAAGCATTTGGACATCATTTCAGGCGATTGAATATTTTATCGCCATTCAATCGTCTAAGAGTGCTTTGAGTACTTTTAATATGGTTAATAATATATCTGGCGCGTTTGGTATTTTTCGTCGGGAACTGCTGGATTTAGTCATGGGCTGGGATGCGGGGACAGCTGAAGATTTGGACATGACGATGCGAATAAAAAATTATTTTGCCAATAAGAAAAAGAAATTTCGTATTGTATTCGATCCAGAAGCGATGTGTTTTACCGATGTTCCCGTCACTTTAAAGAATTACTTGAAACAAAGACTTCGCTGGGATGGAGACTACTCGTTTATTTTAGCCAAGCATAAACATACGTTAAGTCCCAAATTTATTGGGTGGCCGAATTTTATCGGTTTGTTGGTGAGAATGTTTACAAATCTGGTGATTCCTTGTACTGTATTTTTTTATACCATATGGCTTTGTATTGCATATCCTTGGTCATTTGCAATTGCACTAATGATCTTTATGTATCTTTTTTATTTTATTATGCATTCGTGTATGTATCTCTTTTCAGTTTTGCTATTGTCCGAGCGGATAGGTGAAGATTTAGCAAGAATTCCATATTTGCTATTTATTCCTGCATTTATGTTTATTGGACGAATCAATGCTTTAGTGGCAAATTTATGGCAATGGTTTGGCAAAGGACATCAGGATACTTCCATGGCACCCTGGTGGGTGATTAAAAAAAATAAATTTTAAAAGTTGTGCATTTTCGATAGAGGATGTACAGCTTTTTTCTAGATGCGGTAAAGAAGATGCCATTAATAGAAATTATATTTGATAAAAAAATAATTCTCCGTATTATTTTAGGTTTTTGACAAAATAACCTTAAATTTTGTGTATATATTATATGATTTGGTCAAATTATTTTTCAAAACCTCTACCCATGATAGACTTGATTCAATGTCTATAGAATATGAAGAAAGTAATAAAAATAGCTAGCGTATGAAGCGAAGTGCTCTGCTTCATACGCTAGCTTTATTTTTATTTATAGAGAATAAAAACGATATACTTTTATAGTTTAACCTTTACATTTTTCGTAAATCCCTTTTTCTTTGATTACTTTAATCAAAGTTTCGCCCATAACGGCAGGTGTTTGGGCAACCTCAATCCCACATGCATTCATTACGCGGATTTTTTCATCGGCAGTTCCTTTACCACCAGAAATAATTGCCCCTGCATGTCCCATACGTTTTCCTGGAGGTGCCATGCGACCACTAATAAAACCTACAACAGGTTTTGTCATATTTTCTTTTACCCATTCAGCAGCTTCTTCTTCTGCTGTTCCACCGATTTCGCCAATCATAATTACGGCATAAGTTTCTGGATCTTTATTGAATGCATCTAGGACATCAATAAAGTTTGTCCCGTTTACAGGGTCACCGCCAATCCCAACTGCGCTTGTTTGACCTAGTCCAGCCGTAGTTAATTGATGTACAGCTTCATAAGTAAGTGTCCCAGAGCGAGATACTACGCCAATATGCCCTTTTTTGTGAATATAACCAGGCATAATACCAATTTTTGATTCCCCAGGGCTGATTACACCAGGGCAGTTTGGTCCAATAAGGCGCGTTTTTTTGCCATCCATATAACGCTTCACTTTAATCATATCAAGTACAGGAATATTTTCCGTGATACAAATAACTAAATCAAGTTCAGCATCAACTGCTTCCATGATTGCATCTGCGGCAAATGGCGCAGGTACGTAAATAACTGAGGCGTTTGCACCTGTTGCCAAAACAGCTTCTTTTAATGTATTAAAAACAGGTACGCCTTCAACTTCACTACCACCTTTGCCTGGAGTAACGCCAGCAACGATTTTTGTGCCGTACTCAAGCATTTGTTTTGTATGGAATTTAGCTGCTGAACCAGTAATACCTTGCACTACAACTTTTGTATTTTCATTAATAAAAACGCTCACAATTCTCCTCCTAACAATTATCCTACTAAGGAAACAACTTTTTCTGCACCATCGGCCATTGAGTCGGCAACAGTTATGCTGATGCCTGAATCTTTTAATATTTGTTTACCTTTTACAACGTTTGTACCTTCAAGGCGAACGACTAATGGAACCGTAATTTTTACCTGTTTAGCGGCTTCTACAATACCTTCGGCAATTGCATCACATTGTACAATACCACCAAAAATATTAACAAAAATACCGCGTACTTTTTGGTCGGAAAGAATAATTTTGAAAGCTTCCGATACTTTTTCAGCGTTTGTGGAGCCTCCTACATCTAGGAAGTTTGCAGGCTCACCGCCATAATGTTTAATGATATCAATGGTAGCCATTGCAAGTCCGGCACCATTTACCATGCAAGCAATATTTCCATCTAAAGTAACGTAGTTTAAATCGTATTTAGATGCAGCTAATTCTTTTTCATCTTCTTCAGATAAATCGCGGTAAGCTAAGATATCAGCGTGACGATATAGCGCACTGGAATCAAAATTCATTTTTGCATCTAGCGCCATAACTTGTCCATCACCCGTTACAACTAATGGATTGATTTCTGCAATAGAACAATCTTTATTGACAAAAGCTTCGTAAAGTCCAGTCATGAATTTTACAGCTTTATTGATTAATTCCTTTGGTATATTAATTGCGAAGGCGATTCGTCTTGCCTGAAAACCAGTAAGTCCGATTGCAGGGTCAATGATTTCCTTGAAGATTTTTTCTGGTGTTTTTGCTGCAACTTCTTCAATCTCTGTGCCGCCTTCTTCTGATGCCATCAATACGACACGGGAAGTTTTTCGGTCAAGAACAAGCCCTACATAATATTCTTTTTTAATATCGCAGCCTTCTTCAATTAATAAGCGTTTTACCTCTTTTCCAGTTGGTCCAGTTTGATGTGTTACTAAAATTTTACCAAGAATTTCTTCGGCGTACTTGCGTACTTCATCGAGGTTTTTAGCAACTTTAACGCCACCGGCTTTACCGCGTCCGCCAGCGTGTATCTGTGCTTTAACTACACATACTGACGTGCCTAAATCTTGAGCAGCTTTTACCGCTTCATCAACAGAAAATGCTACTTTGCCGTTTGGGGTAGTAACGCCATATTGTCTGAGGACTTCTTTCGCTTGATATTCGTGAATGTTCATTTAAACCTCCTAATATTATAAAGATATAATTTGGCTAGTATTTTGCCGTAAATTCAGACTATTTAAATCAGTAAAACAATTTATATAGTTTATCTTATCATTTTATATTATTATGGAAAGGATTGTCTAGCAAAAATAGGCGATATTAAAAAAATCCTTTTGTATACATCAAATAAATAAAAAGATAAACATAATGATAGCTAACGTAAGAAAAATAAAATCTAATTTTGTAAAATAATATGCCAGTCGGGGAGAAACGATGAGAACTCGTGGGAGATTACTAAATATTAAAGATAATCCCAAAAAGACGTCAAAGAGTGACATGGTAATTGGTTGAACAGAAAAATAAAAAAATGCTTTTCCGATTAGATAAATGGAAAATGCAATAACGAAATAGCTAAACTGTTTGCCAAGCAAAATAAAACACATCCATTCAAAAATATTATTCATAAATAATATTCTAAGTAGATCCTTATGTTTCCTGCATAAATGTAAACAGTTTAAATAACATACTTGTTTTATTATTACAAGTTATCATGGGAATATTCAAAATGGATTTTAAAATTCATATAAAAAAATATAAGAGATATTAGTGGATAAAACATAAGGCCACCTAAATGTAATCAATAGATGAAACATGTCGAAAAAAAGGAAATAACTTCTTTTTGATTCGGAAAGGTTTGCTTTTGTTATAATTTTTCTTTTGAATTGATTAATTAATATAAATAAACAGAAAATTTTAAAAGGAATTAGCAGGAGTTTTAGAATGAACAAAGAATATATATAAGCGATGGATTCATATAAAAATTTATAAATGTAAATCCTAGACTTATCATTTATTTTTATGGAGGCGGTTATAATTATGAAAAAACGTTATAAGGCTCTACTTCTTGCATTATGCTTAGGGGTGTCTGCAACGGCTTTTGCACAACCAGCGGCAAATTTTAAGGATCAATTACCAAAATACGAGTACAAGTTAGTAGATACTGTAGAAGTGTTCGGACGTCAAGGCATTGCAACTGATGGCGACTACTATTATGTAAGTGGAAGTAAAACATTAGCTAAGTACGACAAAAATTGGAACTTGATTGCAAAAAATGAGAAACCATTTGAAGGCTACGCAATTCCAGCAAATCATATCGGTGATATTGATGTATTTAACAATGAAATTTATGTAAGTGCTGAAAACTTCATGGATGGCGTTGGTAAAGATATTCAAATCGCAGTACATGATGCAAATACTTTGAAATTAAAACGTACTTTTAAATTCGAACCATCTAGTGGACAAGAAGAATGTTCGGGTATTACTGTAAACCCAGATGAAAGAACGGTGTGGATGTGTTCTTGGGTTGGTGAAGAAAGTGGCAGATATTTATATGAATATAGCTTAGATACTGGGGAATATTTACGTAAAGTTCATCTTCAAGCGGTTCCACAATGGGTACAAGGTATGTTCTACTATAAAGGTTCCTACTATTTAACTGCTGATGATGGAACAGCTGATATGAAAGAATCCGATCATTTATATCGTGTAGACATTAAGCCTGGTGATACTCGTGCAACAGTTGTAATGGAAAAAACTTTTGATGATGTGATCTTTGAAGGTGAAATCGAAGGCCTTACTGTAAATCCAAAAACAAAACAAATGTTAGTTCACTTTAACCGTGGATCCCAAATTGTTCTTGGAATGGTGAAAGGATTCTATCCTGGATATGATCGTGAAATTTCTGAAGTATATATTTATGATATGAAAGAAATTAAATACTAATTTAAAATATAAAAGTGCCCATTTATCAGATGATGAATGGGCACTTTTGTTTATATGCACAATGATTCTAAAAATAAATTGAAAATAAACAATATATACTTGTTTTTGTATTTTCTAGTAGTAAAGTAAATGATATAATGAAAAAGTAATTATAGTTAATAGATATTATGAATCTGAGGGGGCTGACCATATTGGATAAAAATTTGAAAATACTTATTTGTGATGACTCTATGCTCTTACGTAAAAAATTAACAAGAGAACTTGAAAGTCAAAATTGTGAGGTTATTGAAGCTGCAAATGGTAAAGAAGCCGTAATGATGTTTTTGAAACATCAGCCAGATGGTGTTTTTTTAGATATTGTCATGCCGCAGGTTGGAGGATTAGAAGCACTTCAAGCGATTCGCGAAATTAATTCTAATGCACATGTAATTATGTTATCATCAGCGGGAACTTCATCCAAGTTGGTAGAAGCACTTAAATTAGGGGCCAGAGATTTTATTCAAAAACCATATAATGATGAACAAATTCAAAAAGCGCTATTGGATATTAGAGGAGGGTCTGCTAATGCTTAGTCAATATTTAGCACAGTACTTATTAAATACCGGTTTGCTTAGTCCACAACAGGTGCGTGAAATTTTAGAGAATGAACAAGAACATCGAGTTAAACTCGGTGTTATAGCGATAAATAAAGGGGTAATGAATGCTGAGCAAGTAGAAACGGTTCATCAACTGCAAGTGCGAGCGGATAAACGATTTGGTGAGATTGCAATAGAAGAAGGATTTATTACGGAAAAGCAATTGGAAGAATTGTTAGCTGTCCAAGCTGACGGAAATTTAAATTTTGGACAGGCAATTATTGATAGAGGGTTTATGACATTAAGTCAATTGGAAGCTGCTTTAGAAAGGTATAATAAAAATAATGCGTTTGCAGTAATTAAAGCGCTTGATAAAATTGAGATAAAGAAAATAGACTTTTCTGAACTTGAAGAAGTCCGTGAAATTTATGGAGAATATGTAGACTTGTTTGTTCGTTCCTTATTGAGATTTATCAATACAACAAGTTTGATTTTGCAGGGAGAACCAGTCGATGTGAAAAACAAGTATTTAATTTCTCAGCAGATGACTGGAGAATCTGCATTTGCAACGGGGCTTTTATTATCGGAAGATACATTAATAGAAATTGCTCGTCGTTATAGTGGGGAAGAAATTAACTGTGTTGATGAATTGGCTGTTGATAGTGTGGCAGAATTCTTAAACGTGACTAATGGGCTATATATTGTTAATTTATCTAATCGTGGGATTGATGTTGATTTAGAGCCTCAAAAAACAGGTAGAGGAATTGTCCCGATTGGGACTAAGCAGGCTGTTGTAAATATTGATACTAATTTTGGGAGGATTCAACTGATTTTATCAGCGGATGATTTACAATAATTTCTTACATATATAATGATGTAATATGATAAAATACAAATAGATTGTTTTATAAAAGGGACTTGTTTCAATAAAAAATAAATTATCGTTCATATAAGTATGTGTATTCAGGAGTTTGCGGCGCTCATTTGATTTTATTTTAAAAAGGTTTTTGTGCTGCTAACTCTTGAATTAGATAATCATTTCTATATTAAAAAAAGTGTTGACAATAAATTATATTCGTGATAATCTATATGAGTCGCAGGCGAGAAATGATGCGATGGAATTTTATATTGTGTAGTTTGATTTAAGCATTGGAGAGATGTCCGAGTGGTTGAAGGAGCACGCCTGGAAAGCGTGTGTACGGGCAACTGTACCGAGGGTTCGAATCCCTCTCTCTCCGCCATTCATTTTTAATATGGAGTTATGTTTTTGAGGTCGGACTACAGTTCTTGGGTCTTACGCAATGGAGACTCATGAATCCCGTCAGGTCCGGAAGGAAGCAGCGGTAAGTGACAATCTTTATGTGCCGTAAGGGTGCCTGAGAACTGTGGCCCGACGTTAAAAACATAATATGGATAATATAAACAACCAGACTCTGGTTGTTTTTTTGTTATATACAAAACTTACAGGGGATTTGAGTTGCGGGATAGAATAATAATATTAAAGTTTTGCGAAAGGTGGCTGAGAAGTGTCATATATAGCTTTATATAGAAAGTGGCGTCCTAATGATTTTGAAAATTTAGTAGGGCAAGATCATATCAGTAAGACTTTATCGAATGCCATTCTTTCAAATAAGATTGCGCATGCCTATTTATTTTCTGGCCCTAGGGGTACTGGCAAAACGAGTACGGCGAAAATTTTGGCGAAGGCATTAAACTGTGAATCTGGTCCAACGCCATCTCCTTGCAATTCATGTACAAATTGTACAAAAATTAATAATGGTTCTTCTATGGATGTTTATGAAATTGATGCAGCATCTAATCGAGGAATTGATGAAATTCGCGATTTAAGAGAAACTGTTAAATTTACACCAGTTGATGGTCGTTATAAGGTGTATATTATTGATGAAGTGCATATGCTGACAACGGAAGCGTTTAATGCTTTATTGAAAACATTAGAAGAGCCTCCTGCGCATGTAGTTTTTATTTTGGCGACGACAGAAGCGCATAAAGTACCGGCAACGATACATTCTCGCTGTCAACGATATGATTTTCGCAGGATTAGCGTCGGAGAGATTGTAGATCGGCTTAAAGTTGTTACTGAGCAAATGGGAATAACAACTACGGACGAGGCGCTAAAATTGATTGCCACTCATGCAGATGGTGGGCTTCGTGATGCGCTTAGCATTTTAGATCAATGTAGTGCGCTAGATAACGAGCCTGTGGACGAGGAAAAAGTTAGACGGATGCTAGGTTTGGTCGGCAATGATTGGATTTTTAAACTGGTCAATGCCATGGCAAAAAGGGAAGGTTATACGATTCTTACTATTTTGGCAGACTTGTTAGCAATGGGGAAAGAAGTTACACAGATTTTAAGTGAAGTTACTTTGCATATGCGGAGTGTAATGTTATATCAATCTGTACAAGATATAGATGGGTTTAATTTGTATACTGCAGAAAAAAGTATTTTAGAAGAACATAGCAAAATTTTTTCTTATGAAGAAATCGTTAAAATTATCAAGTGTTTACATGCGGCTATTCATGAAATAAAATGGTCTCCGCAACCTCGTATTACGGCGGAAACAGCATTTTTATCAATTTGCCATATAGATGATGTGAAGTTAGAAGGTACTAGTCTTGACCTAATCAAACGGATTGAAAAACTTGAAAAAACCATTCAAAGATTGCAAAGTAATATAACGTTGCCAAATAAAAGTAATGATAGAGCAAATTTATCTTCGGGAAAAGTGTATCAAGAAATAGAGCAGACGGTAAAAAGTCGCGTTCCTAAAATACAAGAAGAAAGAATAGAAAGTGTGCAGGCGATAAAAAATGAATCGGTACAAAACCAAGCAAAACAAGTAGCAAGCCCAATTCCTTTAGATAATACAAGTCATAAGGAAGTTTGGGAAAAGGTTTTAAAAGGATTGATGTCGAGAAAAAAAGCTGCTGTTCATGCCTGTGTGGCGCAAGGATATTTACAAAGTCTGGATTCAGGGCAGGCAACGATTGCTTTTGAAGCTAAATTTCCTAAAGAACGGACGGACAAAGAGGATTATCGAGCGATTCTAAGTGATGTTTTTAGTGAAGTTTGTGGTATGGTGATGAATGTTCGATCGGTGCTGTTAAGTAGTTCAATCCCCCCCGACAAACCACCGCACACAATGAGTCGAGTGGAAAAAGCGGTGGAGAATAAAGAGGTATTGACGCCCGAGCAGCGTTATGTACTAGATACGGCGATTAAAGTCTTTGATACTGAAGCGATAAAGATACCGCCACGCGAATCATAATTCGTTTATTTGAAGAAGAAAATTAGATAAAGAAGGCTGATTTAGAGAGTTTTAACTCCCCTGAGTCATAGATTTACAGTGGCTTTATTTTCCCCTGAAGAGGTGGGGTATGATAAGTAGAAAATCAAAATCTTTGATTTTGTCTGAATCCCTTATTTTAATGGATGGCTCTATTAGACAATGGATAAATTTCATTTGACGAGTGGCTACTATTTTGGTAGTCTTAACTATGAGATTAGCGAAAGCGAATTCAAAGGAGGACATAGAATGTTTGGTGGCATGGGTAACATGGGCAATATGGCTGGCATGATGAAAAAAGTTCAAAAATTGCAAGCTGAAATGACTAAAATGCAAGAAGAACTGAAACAAAAAACAGTTGATGTATCAGCTGGCGGTGGAGCTGTAAAAGTTGTAATGACAGGAGAAAAACAAATTTCTTCATTAAAAATTGATCCATCTGCTGTTGATCCGGAAGATGTAGAAATGCTTGAAGATTTGGTATCAGCAGCTATAAATGAAGCTTTGAAAAAAGTGGATGATATGATGGCAAAAGAAATGGGCAAACTTACTGGCGGGTTACCACCAGGAATGTTTTAATCATGCAGTATATAGCACCTTTGACAAAATTGATCGAGCATTTTCGTTCTTTACCGGGAATTGGTGCAAAAACGGCATCGAGACTAGCTTATCATATATTAGATATGGAGGATGCGAAAGCAAAAGCCTTAGCAAAAGCTATTGTTGATGCAAAAGAAAAGATAAGTTATTGTAGCATTTGTTTTAATCTGACCGATAGTGATCCGTGTTATGTTTGTGAGTCTAAGCAGAGAGATAAATCTGTAATTTGTGTGGTTGAACAACCGCGTGATGTAGCGGCAATGGAACGTATGCGTGATTTTAAGGGACTTTATCATGTTTTGCATGGTGTTTTATCTCCTCTTGAAGGAATAGGGCCTGATGAAATAAAAATTAGAGAACTTGTTGCACGACTTTATTCTGGAGAGGTAAAAGAAATTATTGTGGCGACGAATCCGAATGTTGAGGGTGAAGCTACTGCGATGTATATTGCAAAACTACTTAAACCTATTGGAGTAAAGGTGACGAGAATTGCTCATGGATTACCAATTGGTGGAGACTTGGAATATGCGGATGAGGTTACGTTATCAAAAGCTTTAGAAAACCGTCGAGAAATATAGAGATAAAAAGGTATTGCCATAAGGTAATACCTTTTTATTTACGTATGAACTATGAATATTATGGTAAAAATAGAATTATTATCATAATTTTTCATACAGATAAATATAGTATATTAGGAGGCGGTGTAATGCGGTTCTTTTCGTATGATAAGCATATTCCAAATGAAGATGAGATAAAAATAAAAGGACGGACTGAATTTTTAAATCTAATTAAACAAGCAAAAAAAGATTGGCAATTATCACAAAAACTATTGAGTGAAGTTACAGATTGTGATTTAATGGATTATGTTATTTATTCGATAAAAGCAAATGAGGCACGATATAGATATTTATTAAAAAATGCACGCCTTCAAAATTTACAAGGTGATGCATGGACGGGGGAAAATTTTAATGATATCTAAATAAATGGACAGCCTCTAGTAAAGGAGGGGTTTTAAATGGAGACTTTAGCACTTCAACCGGGAGTATTATTTGCTTACATAATTGGAATAGGATTGATTTATTTTATTGGCAAAGTGTTTGTAATGCCGGTAAAATTCATTTGGAAGTTTATTTATAATGGCTTGATTGGCGGAATTATGTTATGGATAGTTAATTTTGTGGGAAGCTACGTTGGATTTGAAATTGGGATTAATGTAGTTACCGCATTAGTTGCAGGTTTTTTGGGAATTCCGGGAGTTGTTTTATTGATTGCGTTTAAATTATTTTTTTAAAAATGGTGCTTTGTCGATATTTTTCAAAAATATGTTGACAAGGCACATTTCTTCTGATATCATAATAAAAGTCGTCA
>UMED01029624.1_pt1 | contig 28331 bp, 29 predicted proteins | sample 1964661 | NCBI WGS metagenome assembly UMED01 (sample SAMEA4836011, study PRJEB28245) | human gut metagenome | biome: gut microbiome; material: fecal sample | place: Denmark | collected 2008
TTAATAAAGTAGTTTTGCCATTTAAATTTGATATTTCAACAAAATCATCATAATTGGCATACCCCCATACACTTTGCAACCCATAGTTTATCGAACTTGGGGTATTTATTAAGTCCTTTAATTGGCTCACAGAAAATTCGCGTCGTTGAGGTCTCCTTACTGCTGAATTAGCCAAAGAATAAGCAACAAACTCTATAGCTATCAAATCGTATTTTTCCACTGATTCTGATAAATTAATTAATGAATTTACGATGGTTGCATCTTTGCTTCCCGCAGTTCCTTCCCAAAGAACTTTTTCAATATCTCCTCCGCCATTCCCGCTACTTCCTCCACCGGACAATTCTTCCCAATAAGATTTATCGCTAACAAAGTCGGTTGAAGTATGGTCAGATAAGCATCTATATAAAATGCCTAAGTTTACTATTAGTTGATTTTGTAGATAGTCTTTTCCTGTTACCCAGTCTGGTGCGATAGCAGACGAACCTTCTTTATATTTAACTCCAATTATTTCTACTATTGTAGGAGAATTTGTTCCCCCATCTTTCGATATGATAGTTAAAGTTGAATCGTTTACTCTATAGTGAAGAGACCTAGTTTCATTTACTATTGTTCCAATTTCCCAATATTGATTAGTATTTGCGTAATCTCCTTTATAAATTATCTGTGTGTTTCTGCGTTTTGTTATATCACCGCTCCATGCGGTAACTACCATTAAATAATCATAGGAATTTATATTTTTACTTAACGTGTAACTTCCAATAGCATTTGCATTTCCAGAGAATAATTTATCTTGTATTAATCTTGATGGTTCGCCTGCATTATTTATTTTACCTTTGATGCCAATTATTTTTTCTACAATTAATTTTGCATCCCCGGATATTGAAGATACATTAATTGCAGTATCACTAACATATTTTAAATCTGTATATCTGTTACTATAACCAACCATACGACAGCCAAATCCGCGCTTAAAATCATCTACAGTAATAACTAATGTAGTCGTGCCATTACCAGATTCCAATTTTTCTCTTGCTAATATCATAATCAAATCGTAATTTGATAATGTATCTGTCAATGTGTAATTGCCGACTACTGTCATACTTCCATCAAATATAACATCTTGGCTGAATCCGCCTAGATAATTTATTCCAGAACCATCTGAGCTACCACCAATATTTTCCCACTTGGTAAAATCAAAAGATTCCGTTGTTGTATGCTCGTTTAAACATTTATATAATTTTTTGTCATACACAACAACTTGATTCTTTCTATACAAGGTATTCATTGCCCAGTTTGTAATTTTCGCTGTATCTGATATCAATTTATATTCTTGTGTTGATGGTGTGAATGATTTTGTCCATTGCGCCATTTTAGTTATTCTAAATTCATCAATATAACTCGCATAGTCAACGTCAGAACCCAATTGTAAGAATGCTGTAGCGTTAAAATTTATTTTTGCAGAACTTTTAGTCGTGGAAATTAATACGCCATTTTGAAATCCATAGAAATTTTCACCTTTTCTTACTAATGCGCGATGAACCCAATGACCATCATCTCGTGTTCCTAAAGAAAACCCATTTAAAATATCCCAAGATGTTCCATCACTTGATGCATAACACATTACCTTGCCTCCTCCATATGGAGAAGTACCAACCTTTAATGTTGCTTTACTTGCATTATCGCAATAACTAATAACAGTATGGTCTTCGTGGCTACCTTGAGTAGTTTCCCACCAGTCAATAGTAAAATCACCACTTGAAATATCTAAAGAGTCGGAAAGGTTTGTGCGTAGATAGCTATTACGTCCAAGATATAAACCACCTGCACCAAACTTAGCTATATTTGTTCCTATTCCTGGTTGACCTATAACTGTCCAAATATTTCCACACATATCCTTTAAGCTAGTTTCATTAAAGTGGAGTAATGCTACCGTTTTCGTATCTTCTATGAACACTTCTCCTTCTCCGAGAATCTCTTGCCAATAATTTTCATCACTAATAAAATCAGTTGATGTATGATTAGCCAAACAACGATATAATTTATTATCGCAGACAACCAATTCATCTTTTGAATAGATCTTCCCCGTTTCCCAGTCACTGGCACCACCAACAATGGTTTTCCCATCATAAGCGAATTTTCCATCTATTTCAGATATTTTGTCTACTTTAGCTTTATCTACATCGACATAATCATTACTAGACAGCCCTTTTCCTTCAACTTTATCAACCTTACCATCCAATGCATCAATTAATCCAGTAATCGCTTCGATGCTATGCTGATCAGGCTGATTTCTAAATTTTAAATCTCCATGATTCATCGATGTTGGACCACCAAAAAGTTTTAGTTTCCATACACAAGTACCATCGGTAATTTCGTCACCTTCACCATAACCTTGTGGTTCATTCGTACCGCTAGTACCTGGTGTAGTGCACATATAAAAACCCCAACTTGGACAAGTTGAGGTTCTTACGATATCTTGAATTTTATACGTTGTATTTGCTTTCCACAGTTCAAAATGTGCCTTTGTCGCCGCATGATTTACGCTTAGTGCCTGCTTGTCGAGCTCATCTATTGCACCGTTAAATTGCTGCCGAACCAATGGCTGATTCCCCAGTATTCGAGGAATGCCAAGGTTCGGCGTTTTTTCTAGTTCTGCCATTTACATCACCCTTTCTATAATCTTTGTGCCATCCCATTCATAATACATACTGCCGCCTGTTGCTGTTGGTACGAAATACGATCTAAAAACGTAGCCTGGTTGCATGGTGTAAAGTTCATATGTATTTTTTCCTGTAACAATCATGATTTGTCCATTTGCCACAAAGTAGTCGCCATCATAACTACAGATTGCATTTGCGGTACCGGCAGAAACCTTTTCACCTAAAATCACAATTGGCATATCCGTAAACATAATTTGTTTTGTCGTTGCCAAATCTCCATCAGGAATGACAACCCTATCAACAATACTCCAATTTGCTAAAAGTGCTGCACAATCACTCTCAGAAGCTACGCAATTTACAAGTGTAGGTATCGTCCAATCAAAAGAACGTTCTTGCGCTTGATAGGAAAGCAATTCCCCTTTTCGCGCATAGAGTTCAATCATCGTTTTTTCATTAAGAGAATTTAAATCATTGCAACGTTGTTCCCAGGTATAGGTAAATGGAGAAGAATCTATCGTATAATCTTTGCTTACTCCGGCAACCGTTACACGAGCGATATAATCGGTACCAACTTCAGCAACCAGGTCTTGTTTCGTCCAATACTCAATTTCATCATTTTGCGATACACAGCCGAAAGATTGCCGCTTATTGCGAGGTATAAAACTCATGCTTAAATCGCCGGCAATTTTATCTGTATGATATTGATCAGCTTGCAAATGTGCAGCCATTCTAATCTTCCCTGGTACACTAGGAAGTTCTGGTCTACGCGTAGTTGTAAGCTGTTTTGTTTTGGTATAATCCATTTCCTCGTCATGGTCAACTGTACTAGTTGTGATGTTGTACTGCTCGGTCACGATATTTCCTTCTCTGCAGACCGGACCGCCAGTCGTAACATTTGCATAGTAACTGCTTCGAATAAAGAAAACATTGGTTTGGGCAAAATGCTTTCGCGGTACCGTATCAAATACACCACGCATTACACCTTTTACATACCAATGTCCATTTGGTAACTGAGCCAGCGTACTATAGGAAACAATTTCATCATCAATCACAAGCAACCTGCTACCTTTTCTCGCGACTGAGATATCCGCAATATTACTGCTTTCAAGTTCTGCAATGCCGCCTAAATCTGCTATTTCAAAGCCAAGGATATCTTCTACATCGCTAAATTCAGCAATATCATAAACGAGTCTACCTGTTGCTGACCAATTCGACATACTGTTTGTACTTTGAAAAGGTGTATTTTGCTGTTGTCGCCAAACCGTCCAAGTTTGTGTTTTTGCATCTGGCTTTGCGGCAAAAGCTGATACATAGGTATCGTTACACTGGCAAATCTCCCAAGGAAGTTCTAGGTATCTAAAAGCTTGTACCCCAGTTGGGTACGTCTCTTCTTTTTCCCATTCGGTAGAACCGGAGAAGCCAAAATCGGTTTTAGATAGTCCAAAGATATCTTCAATTGCTTCAATCTTCACCTTGCCATCGATAAAATCACCAAAATCCACATCAGTAACGCGCATCAAGAGATTTTTAACGCCATACGGTTCCCAGTTAACCTTTATTACATCACCGATACGAACATTTGACAGCTTACGATTTCCTTCAATACTCCCTGTTGCCAGTGGATATGATTGCTCATTTATTTCGCGTTTAGCGGCCCAAAGCGCATTTTCAGCAGTAGTGAAATAGTTGTAATTATACGATTTCGTTGTTTGCACGCCATTATTAATTTCAATATTCGCTGGATCAACTGCAGGAATTGTGCTTTCTTCATACATTGCTTTTCTATCCGTATATCCAACAGATATCTTTGATATAGTCTGAGTCCAATCAAGCCTAGTAAAAGTGAAACTACTCGCATTTGTTGTATCGACAACTTGAACCTCATCCACATTATAATCATCACGAATTAGCTTGAAAGTGAGTCTTCCTGTAATCGGATCAGAGTATTTAACAGCATTAACGTGAGTGCAAATATCATCGAAAAGACTTCTTGCTTCTGTCGTATTAGTAATCGGTATGGAAATTCCTATTCCTTCTTCGGCTAATGTTTTACCGATTTTCATCAATGATTCTTTATCGATGCTATCTGGACTTTCAGCCAAGCCCCAATCTTGATTCGTATGAATTAAATATAAAGCTTCGGCCGGATTTGCATCTTCACCAACAGGTCCTAATCCTAAATAATTCGGACAATCTTGAAGTTCAATCCACGTTTCAGGAATTGTAGCAGATTTTCCAATATACGCGGTTGGAACAACAATGCTGACAAAATCACGATATGCAGGAGTGAGCCCTCGAAGTTCAGGCTGTATGCTATCGTTTGACATTTGCTGAACCATCCAAGGATCCGCACCTTGATTATCCCCACCAAGATACGTTTTGATCTCACCGATAAAGCCTCCATTTTCATCTGGACCACCAAAGAGCTCATTATCATCTACAGAGATAGAAAAAGGTGTGGTTTGGTGATTTTCTCTTGATTCATCACTTTCCCATACCTTTTGTTCTTTCATATAGATTGCCCGAATTCGCATTGTCGGCGAGGACCAGCAAACGAGGAATTGGTATCCTAGAAAATATTTAAAGCCTTTTTGAATTGTTGTTTTGAGATTACGACCGTTGATAAGCCAAGACAGAAGCCACATAAAAAGCGAATTGATGAGCGGGCCTACAGCCATATCCTTACCCCATATTTCAACTTTTACAGGTGCTTTACCATCCTTGGTATCTGCAGTCCCACTACCTTCTCCTTTAGTGGTAGCAGGAGAAGAAATATACTGCGCAATAAGTGCAAACACGAGCGGCCATGCATTAAAGTTTGCATGCGCAGCGTAGGTTTCTGTATATTTATCTGCCCTAAAATCTCCAAAGTAACTGACGATTGGTGATTTAACAAGGCATCTTCCAATCACTACAGGAATAGGACTACCGATTTTAGTTTCATTACTTCCGACATTTAAATCACTTGGATCCATTTCAGTTTCACTAGAACTATTTGAACTTTTATTGAGAAAATATAACGCTAGTGTAGATAGACCCCATCCAGTAAATGCATTTAATCCCATAAGCATTACCACCCTTTTAAATTTAGGCATGAAAAAAGACAGCTATTAAGCTGTCTAATTAATATATATTTTGTTATAATGAAAAACGGACTAGCTGTAACTAGTCCGCATAACTGAATACAAGGAGGTGAAACCCTTGAAGTTCCATTTACTCATCGAAGTTGACCTAATGGCACTTATCAAGGTGGTAGCACTCATTGCTTTCATCTTGAAAGTGCTTACCTAGCCTCGTATTCAACCGAATCGTCCTGTTACCGCAGGGCGATTTTGGTTTATTTAGTATATGAGTATTATAACCTGATTTATACATTTTGTAAACGAGACTACGCAAAATAACAAATTCTACAATTCAATAGTACCAACAAATCCGTCAGTATCGCGCTGCACAACTAAACTATCCACCCAGTATGCGCCTTTGCCTGTCGGATTTTTTTCACTGTCAGTAGGTGGACAATAAGGAACGCCGCTAAAATTCAAAGCATTTTTATACCTTAGTGCACACGTTTTAAAAAGATGGTCACATCCAGGCATCACCGTCACATTGTTTCGTGGCGTATTCATGAATGGGTATTTTATCTTGATTGCGTTTCCTTTATGCTGGGCAATCATCCGGACATATCCGTCAAAATAGATTTTCCCACCGGTAAAATAGCCATCTTCATACTCGGCGAGTTTTTGTGAGAACACTTCTAATCCGTCTACTTTATCGATAAATATTTCTACTGCGTAATCTTCTTTATTTAATCTGCATTTATGATCAAAAATTACATTGTTGCAGTAATATTGATTCATTCCGTTTGGTAATTCTTTATTAAGCCAATTCTCTTGTGTGACTGTAATCTCACACTGCGAATCTTTAAAGCTTACCTGCGAAACTCTCGCAAATAAAACTACATCAAACCGTGCTAAGTCAGGTTCATGCGCCCGATACACAAGCACAGTTACCGGTGTTTCTGGTGGTGGCCCTTGATATAGTTTGGCAATCGCATGATCTTTGGACACAGTGATTATAGAGCTACTAATGGAACCGGTACTCCCTGGTTTTACATTGCTTCTAGAAATCACTTCGGCGAAATATTTTTCTGTACGCGTGATGTTGTTTTCCGTCACTTGAAGTTCTATATCATTTGCTGCACTCGTGTACAAATAGTTCATATCCTGATAGGTAAATTTGTAGCATTCCACCGGAACGCCATCTTGCACGGAATTCTCGTATTTTTCAATATTGCTTTTTGCCATTATTCATCCACCTCCACGAAATTCAAGTCCATTGTAGAAATCTCTAAAGTATCATGATCTATCGTTAGCGCATCATTTCCAAAGCGGTATCTGCAGAAGAAGGAAATCATGGCAACCTGTTTTTTAAAAAATGAATGAGTAAGCGGATTTTCTAAATAAATCTTGCCGTATTTGCCTGTATCGTCAATTGAATAGCCGGCGATTTTCAGTATTTCGCAAGTACCATTTAAGTAGAAAATAATGATTGTCCTTCTGCGCTTCGATTTCGCATAATACTTCCAAAACATATTGAAATTTACCAGAAGATAAATTTGTCCGCTTGGCATATCGCCTGCAAGTTCTAAATCATTCATCCATGTTGGTGCGTAAAACGATTTGAGCATCCCTTTGCAGCGCATAAAAAAACGCTGAAAGTTGTATCCTTCAGCACGTGAGATTCCCATATATTTTATTTGCCGTGTTTCGGCCGTGTCATAAGATTTTAAATCAAACCGAAATACTCCCGTTTCATTATCCAAGCGATTTGCATTTTTGCTATAGTTTGCCGCTATATTATCCAGCCATGGCGGTTCGTCCTTAAAGACTTCAGCTCCCATATAGGTATCCGGTAAACCTCTGTCCGGGCAGGTATCTCGCATGGTTGTTTCTACATGAAATTCATCCCAGGCTGGTGGAAATGCAGGTGCATTTTGATTTTGCAACAGTTCAAGATTAATTGTCATTGTTGATAGATTGGAATGCGTGTTTGAATAGTTATCTTCCTGCTGCAGAACGCCATAAAACACCGGAACAACAACGGTACTAAAAGCCTCCCAATCTGAGGTAAGCTGTTTGGTAAGTCCGATTACACCGTTTGCTGTGATGTATTTGATATCGTATTTTACGCCACCGTCACGATCATTTGTCCAGAGCATTACAGAACCAATATTCCTATAGCCCCAAAGTGCTGCTGTTGGAATTGTTATATTTGCTTGCCCTTTGTACTGTTTTATCTCCAAATTGCATTTTGCATGCCATAATGGGAATTGTATACGCTGTGTTTGCTGTCCGAAGGTTAGCATACGAAGATACTGACTTTGCCATGTTTCGTTGCCGATATAGTCATAGGATACAAATCTTCTTGGTTCACTCCTTAGTGCCATGCGCTGTTCAGTGCCATCCCAAGCAGTATGAATTTGCGTTTTATATTCAAGTTTCTCAACTATTTTATCTGACATTTTATCACCTACTTTATCACCTACCACATCGGACTTAAATCAAAGATTGTATCTTCAATTTCTATTGAGCTACTTTGACCGAGCCATTTAAACATTTCCCATAGCATCCAAGGTTCATAGCAATGCTTATTCGCTTGCATGATACTCATAGACACTGTATATGCCATTAGATAATTTGCGATTTTTACATAAACGCCATTTCGGTCTACAATTACACGTTTTCCTGTACCGCCTGTATCTATAAGAGAAATGTTTTTTGCAAAATCGGCTTTTGCGGCCAGATTGATAATAAGTGCTTTTAAGAAGGTTCTCAGCTCTTCAATTGCACCCATACATTCGTAAGTATCACTTCCAATGAGGTTTGTTTCATTAGCTAACCAATCATACAATCTTTTATAGGCAACATGAAGTACACCTTTTAAATATTGGTCAAATTCACCATACATAATTGTCATTGCCGAGCATTCACGATTTGTTTTTTGCCTGCTGCCAATCAGATAGACATCATCGTCATAACTAGCATCAAGTAAATATTGAAATTGATGACTCTCTAAAATATATGCTTCAATTCCTAAATCACTCCAGGACGATATTTTTCTGATTGTTACGAGCGAATCATTTTCATCGGTGATCGTGAGAGTGCCTTGTCCAATATTCCACAGGTAAGTATACCCTTCTTGTAGTTTATCAACTGCAATCGGCTCATTGTCTCCCCAAAGAACTGATAATAAATCTGTAAAATCCGGTGTTGCCTCATCACCATAGATAATAGAATTTTTATTTTTCCCTATTGAATTAAGTGGTTTCAGCTTTGTTGAAAAATAAGGTTTTGGAGGTTTACTTAGACTTTTTGTGCCAAAGGAAAAGCCACAAAAACTAGGATGCATTTGTCCGGTCGGCATCATTCATCCCCCTATTCTTCTTGTTGCAGCGAAAAACCGTCCATACCATAGATACCACGTCTACGTGTATAAGGAAATACTTGATGAAGATAACCGGATTTCGGATAACTGATTTCATAGGTTTGCGCTGGTGCAACATTTCTCATTGAAATAAAATAGATCCCAGGCACATATCCAACTGGACTAAAATTTCTTAATCCATCTGGATCACGAATCACATAGGCAACGAGATTCATGTTAACTGTAATACAATTAAGCGTATTTACATTTACCCCTGTATCAGTGCTTGATTTACTTTGTAGTTTTGTATAATCAGGTACATTTGCGTTCCATACGGATGCTTTTACCTCACTTGTTTTTACAGGTAATCCTAATTGTTTGCCGGTATAGCAATTTGCAAATGAAGCTATACTGTTTTTCCCCGCACTTGCCCAAAGAACAGATGGCAGGCGAATTGGTGCAGCATCAATATCCATTCGAAGAAAAGTGTTTGCCTCAGTTGTCATTGAGAATATAGGCTTAGATTCTGTTTCAATTGTTGTTGCATCAAAAGATGACGAAGCAGTAAACATATTGTAACTGTTGCGACTTCCAGAAAAAATTAATCCCCCATCCCAATTGCCGACTTTTTGAAGATATCCAACTGCTAGATGTTGAAAAACTCCACTTGTTTCTATGCTAATTACTAACATCGGGGTAGGATTCATTATCGAATTCATATAAAGCGTATGACTTCCATTCGGATTTACTGGGATTCCTACACCTATTGCTTGTTGCGTTCCATATTCACGAACTACATTCGGTTGATCATACCAATAACCCGATGCTGGTTTAGAGGTGTATGCAGTTGCGCATGTAAGCCCTATTCCATGTGCATTTGTATCATTTTTTTGTGATGGAAATATCTTTTTCCCATTGGCACTTCTAAATACTGCAAATACATTTCCATCAGGACTTTTCACTGCTAATCTAAGTCCATCACTGTTAGCACTGCCATCTATCGGCAAATCAGATATATTATTTTCTAACACTACCCAGCCTTGATTTGCGGCATATTCACTGATTTTTTCCATGATTGCATTTGCATTTGTAAGTTCAGTAAACTTCTGATATGCCATTGTTATTCCTCCAATCGAATAACAAGATTCATCATTCTTGCTATTTTTTCATTTTTTAAATCTCTCGCTAAGAGTACATTTAAGTCAACATCATAGATAACACCTGCTTGGCCAAGTAAGTGAAACTTTCGCTTTTCCCACACATTTGGCAGCATTAAATATTTTTTATCGTTAATCGTAATTTCACCATATCTAACTGGTGCATGACTCGGATAATACATATAAGGAATTTTTCCTAAAACACCTTTTCGTTCTTCGTCTGCTTGCATAAATTCAACCGGTTCTAATTTATAAATATAGTTATCTTGGTTTTTATCATATACATGAGAAAAACCCGTAAGATCAGCGTCAGTAGGTCTAATATAAAAATTTATTTTACTTGGTCTTATTGGTTCTGTTCGCAAAAAATAATGTTTGGTAACACGGCTTCCATTACAGCTATGCTCGCTTACTGCATTTAATGACTGTACATAATTAGCAAATCCTTGCCATCTACCATCTGGAAGCATGAGCATAGCTTGCGTAGGGCAAAGAGGATGATCTATGCCTGCTGTTGCAAATACAGGTATTCCATGACCTAGATGCCAGTTATCAGGATGATAATCTACTTTTAAACCGATAACAGCACTAGGAGTAATTTGATTTGAAGTATATTTTACGTCTTTTCCAAATGGCACAAGTCCACTTGTGCCACCAATTACAGCAGCAGGAAAAGCGTATTCTTCATGATCATAAGGATTCATCAATCCAATAAATGCACTGTCCCATTTTTCTGCATTGTTCATCACAATAATAAGGCAGTTCCTATCTTTAAGCAGCCAATATTTAAAAGTTCCAATAGTCGGTCCATTGCTATCTAAGGACAATGAAGGATATCCGACTCCTGGATAAACCGGAGGATTAAAATCTTGCATATAAGGATTCGCGTTACCTATTTTCGTTGTGTATTGCAAATTCATTAAAGGTAAATCTGTAAAATCCATCCCTCCGGCCTGCTCATGCCAGTCTAGCAATTCACTATATTGTTTAAATGCGCCTAAATGTAGAACTTGTGCCGAATGTTCAAATATATCGGGGGTTTCTGTAAACGTATGAATAGCATTTTCAGTTCTTATTTCATTTCCACTTACAAAAAAATCTTGCCCATTTTGTTTTAAGCCTTTATCGCTCCAAACAAAATATGTAGCAAGATTTTCTTTCTGCATCAACCAATTTTTATAAGTATCGCCTTTAACAATTGTATTCGGCATAAGTCCAATATAGCTAATTTCACCGTCTTTAAATCCATGCGCTTTTAATATAGTACCTCTTGGCCATGGTTCGTTACGCATAATCTTCCAAACATCTTTTCCATGAATCGTTTCATCCGTAACCCATACAACGATTTTACTAATCAAGTCGTTAAAATCTGCTGCTATGCCTTTTGTATAATTGAGCATATTATCACACCCATTTCATTGCATGGTAGGCATCATCATTACGATTATAGACATTGTTAAAGACCTTATAGGTCACGTCTTTATAAATTACATTATCTTTAGCTGCTAAATCCACACGGTTTCCTAGCCAATATACACCATCAAGCTCTCCAATTATACCTACAGGATTTGTTTCGTAAACTAAAACGGGATAAAACATATTATCTTCAATAGGATTTTCTAATCCGGTCTTTTTATAAATAGTGAAGGTATCTATTGGTGTTGTATCAATTGGCCAAGTAAATAAATTATTGCCTCCATATCTCCAGGTACCATCAGGTCTACGGATACAAAGTGATGAAAATCCTCCAGAAGCTACTGGATTTATAAATAAGCTATGCGAATCACTATGATTCGTCCAGCTCATTCCTTCAAATGCACTACCTCCTATAACAAGTGGGTATGGATATTGACGTTCTATTGCGATGGGATTCATAAAGCCAAGATAAGCACCTTCATATTGATTACTCATTTCAACCCGAAACGTAAATCTTTGTGTGTTGGCTGTTAACCAGTAGGTCATTAAAACATCTTTAGCTAGAGGAACGCAAGGTAGTTTAGATGTTTCTGGAATTGCTCCTGGTTGTTCATACCAAGCTAAATTAGGATCATAACCAGCGAATCCATTAAGTAATATGTTTTCTTGGTCTTCACTAAATTTTTGCCACTTCATTCCGACGTATATCTTATCTTGGGCATCACCTTTCCCCTCTAGAATAACTTCGGTAGTGTTTTCATCCAATGTAGATGGGCTTAGTAGTTTCCAAGCATTTCCCGATGTAAAATTATTTTCATCGATAAGAAATGCAGTAATGTCTTGCATAAGCTGTTTTACCGTTGTTGCTGTAGCATTTAAAACCGCCATTACATCGACCTCCTTTAAATTTATGTATAAAAAAAGACAGCCTTTTAAGCTGCCTTGATTGGCTCTATTTACTGTCCAATTACGTCACTAAGTATGTCAACTACATTATCTAGAATATCATCAGGTACTTTTTCGAAAAACTTCCATGAACGTGCAGTAAAATCCAATGATTTTAATTGCTCACACATAATTTCTCCTTGTGTTGTTGTTCGCGAATCCAGTTTTACATGCAAAGGGAAATTTCTAATCGTTGAAGTAATCGGACAAACCATTACCAACCCTATTTTCTCATTAAAAAAATCACAAGAAACCACTAAAGCTGGACGCGCTTTTTTTATTTCTTTGCCACTTTGCGGATCAAAATCAATGCGTATAATATCGCCAACTTGCGGATATGATTTCATTCTAGAACCTCTTTTCCTACAGCAAATCCAGAATCGAGTTCTTCACATTTATACGTTCCTTGATAATCAGCAAAACGTTGGGCAAGACGTGCACTTTTGCTTGTATCCATCTTTTTTATTGTGATTTCTTGGCCATTAAAAAATATTTCTATTTTATCATTTGTACCCAATTTGGCTTTTTCTAAAATTTCTTTTGGAATACGAATTGCATGGCTATTTCCCCATTTAGCTATACTTACAATCATTTCTCTCACATCCTTGCTTTTTATCTCTAGTATATACAATGTAGATACTTTATACAAGTAGAATATGGACGTGAAATATAATTTTATGACAATATATCTAAAAAATTAAATAATTAATTAAATTTTGATTTTAGATATTCACATTGATTAAAAATTAACTCTTAAAAATAGGTTCTATTCTCTCCATTATATCGACCTCCTTTAATTTTATGTATAAAAAAGCCGCGTAGCGGTATGCTCGGGCTTCTTTCACAACTTTGTTTATAAGGATAGCCGGCGGTACCAAACGTCAACTACCATCTTGCTTTAAACTAGGCAATGTTTCCAATCTATATTTCTTCCTATATTTTTTTATCATTTTTTTACTAATCGATGTTTAATTTGAGCTAATATAAAAAATATTCCACTAGCAAAAAATGCAGAAAGATATTTTATTTCGTAAGAGCTTTTTAAAAAATCATTGATATTTATTCCTTCTACAAAAACAAAATATTGATATATAAAGACTAAGAATAATAATGCCATCCCTAAATATTTATTATAAGCTTGATATATTTCAACTTTAAATAACTCCCATGGTTCTCCTTTTTTTAGCATGCCATCAAGTTTTGTTTCTAGACTAACTGGACAAGTTGATAAAAAAGTTGCATAAAAAGCAAAAACTATAAGAAAAGTACCTGCTAATATCTCAGCCATTATTTAGCCCAACTATCAAAACCATAAGGTCCACATGATGGACATTCATAATACGCAATACCTTCACGACTAAAATTTTTAAATTTCAAATTGCAACTACAAATTAAACATTTTTCATTACACATTACAAAATCCTCCAATGTTTTACTTTTATTTTAACATTAGAGGATTTTTCTGTAAACTAAGAACTATTAACCATAATTTCACTCCATTATAAAAGCCACCCGAAGGTGGCTGATATGTATTTATTCAAATTTATATTTTTCTATAATCGTATTTTCTATTTTTTTTAAATCATCCATGGATATAATCTCTAACTTATGTAATTCTTTTACAGTATCTAAAAGAAATTTAAAAAACTCAGGATTATCTTTTTGGTAATTTTTTAAAGCTGCTCCTTCGTAATCAATTTCATCAATTAAAGCTTGGTGTTTTCTTTTTATTTCTGAATAAAAATTATATCCCTCTACGGAAAAATTTTCTAATTCTGATATTTTAAATGAGATGATTGGAACATTAGTTTTTAAAAATAACTTTCTTATTTTTCCTTGCCCATATTTCCAACCATTTCCGGAAACACCTTTATGCGAGAAAAAAATTCCCATTCCAGCATTATTATATTCGCATAGTTCAACTAACTTTGACACCATGCCAACATCTATAGACGCGTTGGCTTTATTTTTACATTCACAAATAAAGTTAAGTTTTAAATTTTTTATAAATGGAGGTGATAAGATTTCATTAAATTTTACAATAACATCAATTTCATTATCGGAAGTTCTACTGTTCTGGCAGGTGTTATGATTTGTAAATCTTTCAAAAAGAAGTTGTGTTAAATTCTCTAATAACGTCCCTTTTTCTTTATTTCTAATAGAAGGCCACTCTTTTGACTCAAAAATTTTATCAATTAAATCATTATATTGTTTTTTTATAGTTGTATCATTATAAAATGGACGCCATATAATGTTATCTGAAGCATTGGATAGTACTTCATCTATTTCATCAAAGGACATAGTGTTTAATAAGTCATAAAATTTTTCATGATTATTCATTTGCAAAGTCCTTAGGATAATGTTTCCGATATCCAATTTTGATTTTTTCAAAGTCTATTATAGATTGATCGTTATTACAGATAGGACATTTACTTGCTTTATTAATATATTGATTTACCTCTACCAATGAATCAAAAGTAATATAATGTTCACTATTCTCTATTTTGTTACTACATGGAGCAATAATAAAATACTCCAAAATACCAAAATCGACTAAATCCGCAAGTATTTTTTTTGCTAATTCAATGGATAAGCTACATCGCCTAGCAAACAAACTCGAAGAGATAACATCATCTTTTCTCAATGTATTTATTACATACTCAATTTTACTCACAGAGATAGGAGGATCCACTTTGTATTTTGTTTTTATACTGTGTAAGCTGTTTAACAACATTTCGGATAACCACCTCTCCAGTAAATTTCATCGTTTTATTTCGGATAAGATAATAATCTTTACCAGAATCAACATATACTCTATAAAATACATCATCTAACATATATTCAATGCCAAGGGATGTAATGTCTGAATTGCTCCTAGTTGCTTTGGCGACTTTTGCTGCGCGCCCAATTGTCAAATCGGAATTTGTTGTTTTGCATCCAACGGAGATTATTGCGTCAACTTGGTCACCTTTTTGTTCAAAAACGGCATAATTATTTTTCTTATAATCTTGGGCAACGCCATACTTATCAATCAATACATTTTCAAAAGCTTGTTGGAATTCTTCATTAACATATGATATTGCGGATTGATCTGTAAGTCCAAATTCGTCCAATAAATTATTTACCATAGCTTCTATTTTAGGAATCGCTTTGTTTAGTTCCGTACTAATCTTATCATTATGATGATAAGTTGCATCTTCCGCAAAAAGATATAATGCATTAGGCAACCACTCTGGAACTTTAATATGAAATGATCCAACAACCTCTTTGATTTTGTTTAAATAAAAATTTGCAATTGGTTCAAAACCTGTCCCCCTTGATTTTTCAGTTCCATCGACACTAACTAAATTAGCCGTTGGATTAATTGAAATAATAACTACATTATATCCATAATCAATTATTATATTTGCAAAATAAATTTGTTTTGATAAAATACTTTGAGTTCCTGAGCTTTCCATTGGAACTCTTTTTATAACTTCTGCCGGAGATATATATGTAAAAATAGCTCGCTTTTGACTCGTATCATGTTGAAAATTAACTAATCTACTATTCAGCAAGTTAGTTTCATTGAATTTTAAAATATCCTCAGTTTCTTTTTCGGCAGAAAGAGCTTCGAAAAAAGCTTTATTAAAAGGAGAATTTTTCAATTCAAAAACAAAATTATGATTGTTTCCATCTAGTTGATGTAAAGATAACCATGAACGTAATCGATCTAAAGTAATTTTTTTATCTTCTATCATTGATAATAATATATTAACAATGTGATTTTTGCGTAGTGAACCAATCTTTTGTAGATTCAATCTATCGAAATGTTTAATTTGTGTGTGTGTTTCAATTAATGATAGAAGATTAGCTTTTTGATCATCGGATAAAATTTTTTCCAAAATGTACACTCCTTAGTATTTAATCAAACAATATATATTATCTTCTATTAATATATATAAAACCCTTTACCATTATCAACAGTTTATCAACAGATTAATCAACAGATTTTACATAAAACAATAAAACTGTTGATAACTTATCAACAGTTTTATTGTTTTATGTAAATTGCGTTTTTGTAAATAGATAGTTGCTTTCATTTCAGTTAGTGGAACGAAATATTTCCTGCTGACAACAAAACTTATTATTGCTTTCTCCAATTGTATTTAGGGGTGGGATAGGATATATTGGTTTTTTCAATACCCCTTTTTCTTTCATTGATTCAATAGTTTGTAGCGTTAATGCAAATTGGTCATTATTTTTAATCTTAGGCAATTTTCGTTGCATTACATTTTCTATATCATTTTTTATCATAGCAATACCTCCAATTAAATATAAATCGCTTGATAAGAAAGCCAAGGAATAAATCCTTGGCTTATTTTTTATACAACTCTAAGTATTCGTTTTGTAGCTTCAGTATCAGTTAATTTTAATTCATTTAATGCTTCGTATTCTCTTAATTTCGACTCTGCATATGCATCGACTAATATACTAATAGCATCAGCGTTATTAGTTATTGTAAGGATTGCATCATATATATTACTCGACTGTTTTCTCGCTTCGCTTAGTTCTGCAAATAGAAAATTTTCTCGTTTTTCTGCTGTCATAATCCAATCACCTCAACCCCAAGAATCTTGGCAAACATAGGTATAGCATTTTCATAATATCGCCATGTCTCTACTTGTTTGCTACTGTAGGGTGATTTATCATAGAACAGCTTACCATATTCAGCGATTTTAAGGTTATTTTCATTGGCTAGCTTCCCTACCATGTTTTTGGAGATATTAAACTGTTTTGCTATGTCTGTTGCTGAGTAGGTTTTTCGTTCGGCGGTTGGTAATTCTAATACTTGCTTATCGGCTAAAGTATTCGCCGCATATGTACTAGCAATTTGCTTATATTCTGGAATATTGACTGCTTCTGCAATTTTTAGCCATGTTTGCGCCGCTCTGGTTTTTGCATTGAGTAGCATTGCTTTCGCTCTTGTAAGTTGGGTATTCTCCTTTGATGCTGATTCTTGTTTTATTGAGTATGTGCCTGTTTTGCGGATAGTAGGTAATACTTCATCGAATATCCATGATTCAAATTTTTCTGCTGATGGCAATTCTGAATGAGCTACTAAGCGATATAAGTCGCCTTCTGGAATTACGTTCATTAGCTGTTTACCACCATTTGTAGGGATGTCGCGTTTCACGACCCCCTTACAATGCTTCAAAATGGCATCTCTTGTATTCTTATACCCTAACGCTCTAGCAACATCACTTGCAACAAAATATATTTTTGCTTCAATTTCAATCGTTCTAATTTCTCCAAATTGTTTATTGCTAAAAATTTGTAATTCATTCATATTATATCTTCCTTTCGTTTTGCCGCAAAGAATGATATAATTATATTTATCAATCGTTCGCGGTTGGTGTAAAGCACTCGTTTATCCTTTGGTCGGGAGAGGACGGGTGCTTTTATTTTGTTTTCAATCGCATAACTGCTTCTCTTATTCCTTGAACGCGTGTTATTTCTTTGTTTTCACAATACTTATCTAATATTCCTAGAGTATCATCGTCAAATCTTACTTTTATTTCATGACGTTTAGGGCTAGCAGTTGGGCGACCTACTTTCTTTTTTTCGGGCATTTAATCACCTCTTTTGGAACCCATAATTATCTTATCATTTTGGAACCCAAAATACAAGAGGTGTTTTAAAAAATAAATTCTGCCGACCAAACAGAATTTTTTCATATATTTACGATATTTTATATTCTTTGTAATCAACTATTCCATCGAAAAGTACAAAGCCTAAAATTGCATCTTTATGAAAATACATTTCATTAATGGTTGTAGCATTTAATGATGGAAATCCAATAGTTACATCTTTTAATGCTATGACATCCCCTATATAAAGCGATTCACTTTTCTCTCCTATTTCAGTTAAACTATCATTAACTTCATGAAATATATTTGTCATTTCTAAATTTAAAGTTCCTTTTACCATACCGCCAGCTGTATATAATATAATTTCTGGTGTTTTTCCAGTTTGCCTTTCATGAGCTTTTTTAGAATTCCAATCATTTTTATAAACGTATTTTTACTATCCATTTTTATTATTCTCCTTAAATTTGGGCATAAGAATACGACACCCTAACGAGTGTCGCATCTTATACTTATTTATTTTTCTGTGGCTATTACTTGTTTCCATTCGGCTAGAACTTCGTCTGGAATATTTGCAGTATCATTTGTTCCATCACTATAAGTCAATCGAACTGCAATATTCTTCGCATTTTTTAATTCATTTAAAAGCTCATTTTTAACATCTATTGTTGCAATTATCTCTCCAAAAGCATGTCCAAAACTATAGCTATTCAATTGAGTATTTTGCTTTAATACTTTTAAGTCATAAATATCATCATTTATTTTTATTTGAAATTTATCTATTATATATCCAAACTGAATTTCATACAAACATTCTTTTCTAATGTAAAAACTATATTCTACATTCAACTCATTTTTTTTCTTATAAAAATTAAATTGTTCTATGTCACCAATACTATGATTTAAACTATTAATCCTGAAACTATTGTCAAAAGTATCAATTTGCCCTTTTCGAATTTCAGCACTACAAACGCTAAAGCTAATCACCATAAAACAAAGCACCATCAAAATAATCCGTTTCACAATACCGCCCCCAATATTATTATTAACCATATTATAGCATTAGAGGATATATTGTGTAAACCTTTGCCAAATTCTGCATAAGAAAACGACACCCTAATGAGTGTCGTAGCTTATGCTTATTTATTTTTTTGTATTAGTTATTTACTGTATTCCCCAATATAAGTACACCGTTCAGCGACATCGTCTGTAGAATTTCTATGTTTTTTCATCCAATCAAAAAATATTGTTTGAGACATGTTTCTATTTCTCCAAACATCTTTTTCACTTCTATCCGCTACCTTACGCCCCAAAGTAACCGATAAAGCCATTGTTCCATCAACTTTTTTAATAACAATTGTTGACGATATAACAGGCAAATTCGAAGTATATGTGGCATCATAAGTTTTAAAAATAAAATCTCTGGCTATCTGTTTTATAGTACTTTCTTTAAATAAACTATCATTTTCAGTTTCAAACTCACACACTACACTATAATAATTTTGGTATGATGATGAAGAAAAAATCTTTGTCTTTCCTTTACCATCAGCTGGTAAAACTGCATCAAGATATCCTGCTAATTCATTTATATTACTTGGCATAGAAACATTATTTTTCTCTTTTTTTACAGTTTCAGATTCTTTTGATGATTTATCTTTCTCTGACTGATTTGTTTTATTCTGTTGAGTAACTACAGATTGATTTCTAGTTGATTGATTCTCATTTAGAACCGCCATAAATACACCTGTAAAAATAACAATAGCAAACATAAAAGACACTAATATGATTACAATAATACGTTTGTTCATATTTAGTTACCCTCAACTTCAATTACTTGCTTCCATTCGTTTAGAACTTTATCTGGAAGTACATAGACATCATGATAATTAATGCACTCAAATCTCAATGCAACTCTATCTGCATATCTTATTTTGTCCGCTACATCTTTATCAATTTTTGCATTTATTACAGTATTATAAAAAGTAAGATAATCTTTATGGGTTTTAGTTATTTTGTATTTATAATCTTTTATTTCTAAAACAGGGTTGTTTCCTATTTTTAATTCAAGCGGCGAATCAGCTAGAAGCATTCCTTTTAACTCTATTAATTCACTTTTCCGTAACATAATTTCATAACTTGCTGATTCATTTGATAAGATTTTTTTAAAAGATGTTATTGGCTCGAGGCTGCTTTCTGGCTCATTATAGCTCCTTATTGAAATTCCGTTTGTAAATGAATCCGTTCCCTTTCTTATTTCCGCATTAACTAAAGAAGCATTAAGAAGCAAAAACAAACTTAATAAACAAATGATTTTTTTCATAATAGCCACCCCTCAAAATTAATCTTAGGGTGGCTGCTTTTATCTTCTACGACGAGTTAAATCGTAGGTTCGACTTAACAACATTCCATTTTGCTTATTCCAATTGAGCATAATATCTGCACCTTCACGTGTACTTAACGCATATTTCAAAGCTTCCGCTTCATTACGCACTACAGTAAAATTCACATGAGCTTTAGCGCTTACATTAGTTCCAATTGTTTTACCGAATACACTCATTCCTTTTTCTGCACTTCTCGCACCAACTTGGCCAACATAACCACCGGTAGCAAATTTCGGCATAGGAATTCGAAGATTATAAATATCTCCTGTGTTAATACGTTCTAAATTATGCAATCCAATCTTTCTCACAGCAGCAGCATTGATAACGAATTCTCCCCGACTCAGTCTTGCAAGAATACTATCGCTGGTTTCTGTTCCAGGTCCTTCAACACGTCCACCTTCCGCAAAAGTACCATCAACACGCAATGGTCCTTGTACTGCTTTCCCACCTATTGATGGTCTGCCAGGCGTTTTAGAATTCCCCAAGCCCAATGCTTGCATAATATTCTTCGTTAATGCTTCTGAATACACTTTTTGAATTGCTTGCAAAATAGTTATTGCTAAATTTCTAAATGCATCACCCAAATTTTCACATTCTAGTATACCACGTTCCAGAAAATCCAACAATCCATCTTCAAAGGCTTGTTTGCTTGATCTATGTATATTATCTAACAATGAAGGTGTCTTCGAAAGTTCTTGATTTAATTCTATTTGCTTTTCTATTACGAGAATTTCATGATCAATATCCAAGCCATTATTGTCTTCTTTGTACTGTAACTTATCTTCATCGGACATTTTAGATGATTTTTCTTGCAAATCATTTAATCGCTCGTTTAACGTCACAACCTTATTCGCTGCAGCTTTCCTTCGCGCTGCTTCAATTGCATCGTCTCGTTGCATATTGGTTAAATCAAGATTTGCATTAAGCCTAGTGATTTCATCATCAAGATTATCATCTATACGTTTTAAAATCGCTTGTATACCATCCGTTATTTTATCAACAATGGTCTTCATCTCAGCCCTGATTTGATAAACTTTCTCTCTATTTCCACTGCTAATTGCAATATCAAGTTGTTCTTTTAGCTGAGATAAATATTTATCAAATAACTCATGATGTTTATCAATTAAATTCTGCGTTGCATCTCCTGAAGTTTTAGATCCATCAGTAATATCATTAAGAAGTTCTTCCTGATAATTAACTAAATCGGTATTGGCATTTTCTAAATCTTTTTGTGTTTGGGCGAAATCAATATTATTAAACTCAATTGCTTTAAGCTCTTTTACCTTATCGGCAAGTTCCGTTAACCCTGCTTTGCTAAATTTACTGATAAGCTCATTATACTTTTTATTTAATTGCTCTTTTTGTGAAGAAGCTATATCACCTTTAGCTTCATTTAATTTTTGGATGATTTCATCTGCATCTTGATATAGTTGCAAAATCCCATCGTAAATTTCTTTACCAACTTTACTATGAGCATTGCCAATATGTTTTTTCGCCTTAGCTTCGAGACTAATATTAAAATCAGTAGCATCAAAATCGAGATGTCCAGGTGCATCAGGTCCCTCATCACCTTCATAGGCGTTAAGCACCTTAATTCCAAGACTTCTCGCGTAACTGACAATTGCATCACGAATCCCATTTACATTATCCTCAAGAAGCGTGTTTGCTGCATCATCAACAACATCAAATTTGAGACCGGAAACATGTCCACCCCAATTTCTAAGTCCAGATGATACGGTTAGTTGTTGTCCTGTAAGTTTATAAAAGTAATCGCCTAGCATGGAAATTGCGTTTTTAGCTGGATCTTTCAACCCATCAATATCAGGGTTATCTGCTTCACTACGTTTCCATGTAGTACCTTCTTCCGAAAATTTACCGAGGATTCGATTAACGTCAGCTACATTTTCGCCAAGATCACTTAATTTTTGTGCAGCTACCTTAATTTCATTTTCTGCTTTATCAAGGTCAATTGTTTTATCTTCTTTTTCTTTATATAAAGCATTGTTAATTAAATCTTTTTTCCCTTGAGCAACATCTACATCTATTTTTGCTTGGTCGTATTGCAATTGTGCTTTCTGCTTAGTATACTCAATAATTCCTAAATTTTCTTTTTCATATTCAAGATTTTCAAGCTTCTTTGTAATAGCGGCTTTCTCTAATTCAGCATTAGCCTGCATTTGTTGAGTAGCAAGTTTTAATGCATTTTGAGATTTCTTAATTTCCGCTTCAGCCGCTTCTTGGGCTTTAACTTCAATATCTCCGAGATTAACCGTACCTGAACCAATTTTATTAGGATTCATACCCAAAAGAGCATTTAACTCACCATCATCACCAAAGTACCGATCTAATACGCTATCTTTGATATCTTGAGGTAAATAGCTATCATTTTTTATATATCTGCCTCTGATATCATATATAGCTTTGATTATATCTTCTTCTGTATATACGCCATTTGTATTTAACGCTTCTTCAACTATATCTGTAGCCGTTGATGGTCCATGCTGAACGGATGTTGACCAAATAGCTTGTCTTAATGCATTTGAATGATTATTAGCATCAAATCCATCGTTTAATAGTTGATTAGAAGTTACATCATAGTAATTCTCTTTGATAAATGCTTTTTGTGCATTATAAAAGCTTTCGCCAAATTTATCTGCAGCATTTTCCCATAGCTTATCAAATTCAGCAGATGCAATTTGAACATTATGAGGATTCATTCCATCGACTTTTGTTAAATATTTACCTGCTTCATAGCCGTTCTCATTCAACCAATTAACAAATCGCTCTAACGAACCTTGATTTAATGATAATTGCCACGTTCCATAACTTTTACCGCCTGGATCACCACCAGGATTACTTACCGAACCGGCATTACCATTTGATTCATATTTTGCTGACACATATCCAAGGTCTGTTTTATCCGTATTTTCTTGATTTTTTATTTTATTAATCTTCTGGTCAGTGTTATCTAAATAACCAATAACTTTTTCTATTGCATAGCCAGCGGCAGTAGCAATCGCACCCCAAAGCGTAGCCGATGCTAGGCCCCTAATTGCTGTTTTAAGGGTGTATAATGCAAATTCCACTTTGCCTAAATCTGCAACAGTTTTACCGAGCGTCTTTGCTGACTCTTTTCTTAATTCTATAAATTCAGTTCTTACACCAGCTACCCAGCCTTGTGCCTTTTTTAAGATAATCCATGTAGCAATGGCAGTAGTAACACCATATATTTTTTCAATAATAAATTCTAAAGTATTTCCGATAATCTGCAGTGGCGTCCCTAACCTTGGGATTGCAATATTTCCAACAGTTATAATCTTTTCCGATAACAAAATAGAATTATCAACAAGAGATTCTAATGTATTTAAGAGTTCAGGATTAAATTCAATTAACTTTGTTTCCTGATTAACAACAAATAATTTATCGGTCAATTCATTTAATTTATCTTTTGCTTTATCGAAACTCTTCTCAAAAACACTCCCAGATGCCTGCGAATAACTAGTTTTAAACTTTTCAAGTGCCCCAGTCATAGTGTTTGGCCACTCTACAGCAATCGCTTTAAAACCAGACATCTTTTCCATTAAATAATTAAATAAACCGCCGGCTGTTTGTTTGGCTTCTTCTACACCTTGACGAGTAATGCCCAACGATCTAGAAACTTGTGCATTCATATCAATATCGCCTGAAATCATTGCACGAAGTTCCTGTGTAACCTGCATCTCATTTGCCATAGAGCCAAGCATGGTTTTAACGGCCTTAGTTGCTGTTGGAACAAAATTAACAAGTTCTTCCAAAGTCATTTTAGCGCTTAACCCTGGTCCAATAACAGATTGAAATGCACTCATCATTTCATCAGCAGGCAGACCAATTTTAGCAGCACTAATTTGGATTCGATTCAATAATTCATTTGATAGCTCAAGTGCTTCATTTAATTCTAACTGTCTACCATTTATTTTTGTCATAGACATTAGAATACCGCCTATACCAAGCTTACCGGTTTCCATCGTTTGATTAAACTTAAATCCTGTTCCAATAAATGATTCTACTACTTCTTTTAGTTTTGTTAATCCTGCATAAACACTTCCTATAAGCGCACTAGCTTTAACAAGACCGCTAACCAACCCAGTGGGTTCTGGTATTTTGGGTGCATTTTGTTCCGTCTTTGTTTTTGTATCCTTGACTAAGTCAATGATTTCTTTCATTTTGTTAACAAATTCTTGATTCTCAGCAGAAATATGTACCCTTATTTCATTTTGTTTAGCCAATAACTATGTCACCTCACTTTCTAAGCTGATTAATCATTGGCAACACTTCTTTTGAACCACCAAAACTTCCACCTACACCAGCAATGACACCTTCTATGAAATCAGCTTGTTTTCTCATTTCATGTTTGAGTATTTTTTCGTAAAACAGCCTTATTTCTGAAAAACTATATTCATTTAGAATCTGATCTTTTGTGTGTCCATTGGAAATCATTTTTTGTATGACATCGTATGGAGTTACAACAGAGCTTTCTACTTTCCGCTCGGTAGTTTCATGACTGCCAAGCGCTTCTTGAAAAAACTTTTATTTACCTCATAAATCGCCGCACCTAAATCAAATATTTCATCAATCATCAATTCATCTACATAATCTTTTGGCTTCTTTATTGCCAATTGAATTAGATAAGACATAGATTCCGTTACTTTATCTACATCAACGGAATCAAGTAAATCAATAATTGTTTGGATTTGACCAATCTTATTTTCAGATTTCGAAAAGTTTTTTAAAGCTAAATCTATCTTCTCAACATTAGATACAACTACCTCAAGCAAGACTCCAATAGGTTGTACAATCTTCATGCTTTGAGCCCAAGAATATGGCTTAATAAGAATCTTTTCGCCATTTACGACAACCTCTTTTTCTGCTAATAAAACATCTATTTCTTTTTGACTATTATCACTCATAAAAAATCCCTCCAAATAAAATAGCCGCCCAAAAGGACGGCTTTGTAAATTATATAATATTACACAATAACTTTCTAATAGATAACAAATCACCTATAATCATTTCACCTAAAATTTTTCTGTTAGCAGCAAGTTTCTGTATTAAACTGAAAACTTCATCTAAAGATAATAGCGACAAGTCAATGGGTTCATATCCTTCATCAGCTAACACTTTTGTTAATTTTGAGAAGCTTTCTTTTTTTAAAGCTTCTTCATTATCATTTATAATAAAATATTCATTAAAGAAACGGCCAAAATCTTCTCCGTTAACAATATAAACAGTATAAAAAAATCTTATTTTATCAATAGTTGATAAACTTATTACCCACTCTTTATCCCGTTCAGTATAATCAGAAATTAGAGAAGTAATCTTTTCTTTATCAAATCCTAGTACTATGAAAAATTCTTCAAAAAAATCTTCAAAGGTTATTTCGTTGTGTAAATCAGTGTTCTTGCATAATTTCATGGTTAATTGATGAAGGCTTTTACTATTCTTGAACAATGCTTGAACTGATTTATAAATATATAAAAGAATTTTACTATTTCTCTGTAAAGCAGGTTCTGATCTAACCATATAAAATGGTTTTATCATTAATCTTTCCCCTTTTTCAGTATAAAAGGCTCTAATTGTCTCTGTCATTATACTAATCCTCCCAAAGGTTTTAGTTCTGAAACTATCGAAAAGATACAATTGCAGTCGGATAAATTAGGAGTTGATTATTTGAATATAAAAATTGAAAAGTTTTTATGCAAGCATCTTAACGAAGAGGTTTCAGCCAAATGTGAATATATAGAAAAATACACAGCAACTAATACACACAAAGAATTAGTTGCACGAATACTAGTTAGATGCTTCTGTTTAGAAAATGAAAAATGTACGGCAAAAGATTGCGAACAGATCCCACCTTATCGTGGTAATTCATATATTCCAAATCCAGCTAGCAGAACTAACAATTACGATATTTTGTAATTAAAAATTTTATATCCGACTGCAATTAAAAACTTACGCAACATCAGTCATTTTAAAGAATGGTTCATCCGGATGATTTACCCTATCTGCAAGAACTGTCATCTCAATAGTAAATGAACCCCATTCCTCCGTAATCAAACCAACATCACCGTTTGGCGTAAGGTTAACATGCCAGATTTCTAATACATATGGACGACCATGCTTAGGATCGCCAATAAACATCAAGTCGCCTTCAATTTTCTTCACAGTGCCGCCCATAACCTTCGGATACTTAGCAGTAGGCACCGTGTAACTAACAAATACTTTTGAACCATCTGGAATGTTAGATGTTTTAGGAATTGAAATAATACCACCGCGAAGCATACTTTTATCCAAAATATAATCTACCCCTGAAATATAAGAACCGCCTGCAGCTTTCACTTTAATTTCATAAACTTCACCTACAACTAAATCTTGGCCAGAACTTGCTGCAGTAAATTTAACTGTTACACCTTCAGCAATCGATTGCGCTGAACCGGTGACAACAACAGCTTCGCTAGGTGTTCCTGCCATGCCTTTGCGCCAAGTAAACTCTGCATCCGTAATAGTTCCTTCTACTGTATTTGCCTTCGTAATTTCAATATAATATGCACCATTATCACTGCCAGTATAATTACCACCAGAAGTAACGGTAGCCTTACCAGCTTCACCTGACTGAACATATGATGTTGCATTACCAACTTCTGCAGGTGTTGTTGTCACTGGTGAAATCGTAACATCCGTAATATTTTTATAAGGCACAGAGATAAGCGCACCTAATTTAACCGTATGGATTTCTTTTGTAACAGCTTTAGTCTCTTGAACTTCAATACCTTGTTCCCCGTATAAACCTAATGCCAGATTAAAAGGATTATATTCATCAAGCGTAATCGAAGGTGTATACCCCATTGATTTAATCGCTTCCGCATATACCTCTTTTGCTGAATCCATTGAAGAATACTTTGTAACCTTTTCAATATTTGGTGCCAATTTAAATTCAGGACAGTTTCCTAGATGCATAAATACTGTTTTTTCTCCATTTTCCCAACGCCTAAATAAAACCTTTCCTGCACCAATCAACAAATCATTTGGGTCTGGTGCAAAGAGTTGCAAATCAAAATTAAAGCTAGAAAGATTATTATCAATCGCTCTTTCTAGTGTTTGTTTTTTACTCATATTGTTTTCCCCCTCCAATCAATTTCTAATACCATTCGGCATTGACACACCGGCCTTTGGGAATCTCCATCAGATATAACATTTGATATCTTGATATCTGTAGCGATTCCAAGGTCTTTTTTTATTGCCACTGGCCACCCATCATCATAATTAAATATCAAATTCATAATTTCAGTTTGGTATTTAAACATAAGTTCATATGCTTCAGATGGATTAGAATTATTATTTTTTAAACATACATCTACCCATAAATTAACCAATCCACGTTTCCCAGTTGGATTACTCTCCGCATCAAAAGTAACCTCTATACAAGGATAAACCTTTCCTGTGATTTTGCTACCCGCATAAATAAAGACACCATCAAACGACGGTGCCCCAAGTTCATCCTTATGATTTTTTAAAAACTCGACCAAGCTATTTGCCAATGGCCACCAGTTTAATTTATTCATTACTACCTCCGATACAAAGGAACAGACATAGGAAAAGTCCTTTTTTTAGCCGCTTTTCCACCCAAAAGAGTATCTGCTGTAATCTGAGATTCTAAATTATCAATTTCAGCAGCATATACACGAC
>UMED01021749.1_pt1 | contig 27009 bp, 31 predicted proteins | sample 1964661 | NCBI WGS metagenome assembly UMED01 (sample SAMEA4836011, study PRJEB28245) | human gut metagenome | biome: gut microbiome; material: fecal sample | place: Denmark | collected 2008
GCAAGCGAAGAAAGTAGCAATTGTTTGTTCCGCTGTATTTTTTATTGTTGGTCTAGTAATCGGTAAAATGATGTAGTCATAGGAAAGACAAAAACAGCAAAAAGCGGTGTTCATGAGCGCGATCTAATCCGCTTTTTGCTGAAAATGTATGTGGAGGGTGTACGAATTGATAATAGGAGGACTAGAAATTGATAAAAAAACTATTATTATCATTATGCTTGGCATTTTGCTTATCGGTGCAGGTTGGGCATTGTTCAGAAGTCCAAGAAGTGATGTATCAAATGACGGAGAGCGAATTGATAGAATTCGAAACGACATTTCAAGAATTGAAGAACAGCAACAGCGAACAATTGAACGCATTGAATCAGTCGAAAACGGACTTGCTGACAGCGCAAGGAGACTTGACGAAGTATCGAATGGAATTAGAACAACAGAAAAAGACATTGGAACTATTGCAGGAGCAATTGAGCAAAGCGCGGAACGAGTTACAAACGACCAAGAACGAATTACAAGAGGTCAACGAATCCTTGAGGGAATACGCGAACGAAATGAAAAAGAAACAAAATAGAATAGAAAGACAACGTAATATTTATGCGATTGTAGCCTTAGCGGGGATAGCAAAAGCAGTATAAAAAGGCTGGCGATAAATACGTAAAACATATTTTATCGCCAGCCTTTTTAGTTATATTATAAATAATGCATAAATAGAAAGATGTAACAAAACATATTGAATAAATAAAATATCTTGACCTTATATAAAGTAAAACTTAACATATATACAAGGAGGATTAATATTATAAAAACAAGTATCTCTAATAAACAGCCTTTGGAAGATGGACAAGTAGCAATTGCAAGAGCCAATGCATCTATTACGTACCCATCAAAGATCATGCTTATTGCAGCGATGAATCCCTGTCCGTGCGGATTTCTAAGTGACACAAAGCAAGTATGTATTTGTACACCAGCGGAAATTAAACGCTATACTAGAAAGATTTCAGGCCCATTATTAGATAGAATAGATATTCATATTCATGTTCCTAGATTAGAGTATTCGGAGTTCACAGATTTAAAAGTAGCAGAGTCTTCGTCAGTTATTAGAGCAAGAGTGGAGAAAGCCCGTACGATTCAAAAGAAACGTTTAGAAAACTATCACCTTTTTTGTAATGCGCAGATGGGTCATAGACACCTAAAGAAAACTTGCTTAATAAACTCGAAAGGAAAGATTTTATTAGAACAGGCATTTACGCGGATGAATTTATCTGCACGAAGTTATGATCGCATTATAAAAGTTGCAAGGACTATTGCGGATTTAGCGGACTGTGAAGAAATTGTGGAGCAGCATATTGCAGAAGCAATTCAACTGCGTGGAAATTACTCTACAATTTAATTTTATTTGGAGGTAATTCATATCAAAAAATTTTTAATGCCTGATTTAGTACGAAAGTCTGTTTTTGAAATTGATTTAGAGGAATTGAGGAGACAAGGAATTCGTGGGCTGATTTTAGATTTAGATAATACGGTTATTCATTGGAATCGTGATGTGTTAGAAAGTAAAATGTGCGATTGGTTTTATCTAGTCCATGTTCATCAGTTCGAAATATGTTTTTTATCTAATAATTTTTCCACGCGTGTATCGCGAATAGCAAAAGAAGTAAATGCTTATTATGTTGCCAGGGCTTGGAAGCCTTTTGGAAAAGGATTTAAAAGTTGTATAAAAAAAATGAATTTGCCATCAAATTCTGTTGCAGTTATCGGGGATCAATTATTTACTGATATACTAGGTGGAAATTGTGCAGGTTTATTTACGATTTTAGTGAATCCGCTAAGTAAGGATGAATTTGTGACAACGAAAATCATGCGCATTTTTGAAAAAAAGATTTTAAAAAAGTATAAATAATGATTGGGGATTTTTATGTTAACAGGAAAAACAAAAAATATTGGAGTAATTGGATGTCCAATTGAGCATTCTTTGTCACCTTTAATGCAAAATATCGCAATAACAGATTCTGGACTTGACTATGCATATACGGCAATGCTGGTTCATCCGCATAAGTTAAAAGAGGCAATTAAAGGATTGCAGGCATTAAATTATCGAGGGATTAATGTGACGATTCCTCATAAAATTGAGGTTATTTCGTTACTAGATGAAATGGATGAGAATGCAAAGATGATCGGTGCAGTCAATACAATTCTTTTTGAAGATAACTTGATAAAAGGTTTTAATACAGATGCCAGCGGGTTTATTAATTCACTCTATAATCATAAGGTGAAAATAAAAGATGAACAGGCTGTTTTGCTTGGTGCTGGTGGTGCTGCTAGGGCTGTAATTTGGGGCTTAATTAAAGCTGGAATAAAATCTATTGTGATTGGCGTTAGAAATCCATTGAAAGTGCAACCGTTAGTAGATGCTTTCAAAGATTATTTAGCTATTGAGGCTCAGGATTGGACAACGGACGCGTTTCAAAGTAAATTAACTGATATGTCGCTGTTAATTAATGCAACACCATTAGGAATGCATCCCAATTTGGAAGAAAAGCCACCTATTCAATGGAATAAAATTAAAAATAGGATTGTTGTTTATGATTTGATTTATAATCCCTCAATTACAAAATTTTTAAGCGAAGCTCAGCAAAACGGACATAAAATTATGAATGGGGCAGAAATGTTAGTTGAGCAAGGTGCTGAATCATTTAAAATCTGGACGGGTATTATGCCAAATACTAAAAAAATGTTGCAAGTTTTGTGAAAAAGTATAAATTTTCTTACTTTTTTTTCTTTTTTGGCAGGATTTATATATTAAAAGAAGAATATTGAAAATATGTTCTAGAGCTAAAGTACTAGGAACTGTAGTGAGAACATGAGGAGTTTATTATGGCAATTGTGAAAAAAAGACTAGGAGACCTTTTAATTGACGCAGATGTAATTTCGCAAGAGCAATTGGATAAGGCGTTAACTGTACAAAAAACAACAAAGGAGCGATTAGGAAAAGCTTTAATTAGTTTGGGATATGTGACTGAAAAATCCTTAATTAAAGCATTGGAGATACAGTTAGGTGTTCCTCATGTGGTATTAACCGGTTTAAATATAAACCCGGAAGTTATTGCATTGGTACCACAAGCGATTGCTGAAAGGTATAGTATTCTTCCAATTGATAAAAATGGCAAAAAATTAACCATTGCAATGGTGGATCCGACAAACTTTTATGCAATTGATGATGTTCGGACGATTAGTGGACTGGATATCGTTCCTGCGATTGCTACTGAAAAGGATATCTTGCGTGCAATTAATGAGTTTTATGGTGTTCAAGCACTTGTAAACAAAGCGTCTAGTATTATTAAGCCTGAGGATGTAGCAAGTATATCGGAGGTTCAGACGGCGAATGATGCTCCTGTAATTAGTATAGTAAATACGATTATTAGCCAAGCCATAAAAGAACGTGCGAGTGATATCCACATTGAGCCGACGGATACAGCGCTTAGAGTTCGTTATCGAATAGATGGGGCGCTAAGAGAATTTTTTTCTTTTCCCTATAAAACGCATGCTTTATTAGTGTCAAGAATAAAGATAATGAGTGATTTAGATATAGCAGAACGACGAATCCCTCAAGATGGACGAATTAAATATGTTGAAAACAACAAAGATTACGATTTGCGTGTATCGACATTACCGACAGTTATAGGTGAGAAAATTGTAATGCGAATCTTAGATAGAAGTTCTGTAATTGTTGATATTAAGAGTTTAGGTTTTTCTGAATACAATCTTAATCGATATAGTAAATTATATAATCAGGCATATGGAATGATCTTAGTTACTGGTCCTACGGGATCGGGAAAAACAACTACATTATATTCTACTTTAACGGGATTAAATAAGTCGACGGAGAATATTATTACAGTAGAAGACCCTGTTGAATATCGTTTAGATGGAATTAATCAAGTACAGATTAATCCAAAAGCTGGATTAACTTTTGCTGCGGGTTTGCGTTCTATTTTACGTCAAGATCCTAATATTGTTATGTTAGGGGAAATTCGTGATGGCGAAACAGCTGATATTGCAATTCGCGCAGCGTTGACAGGACATTTGGTTTTAAGTACTTTACATACAAACGATTCGGCTGGAGCTATTTCTCGTTTAGTTGATATGGGCGTTGCACCATTTCTTGTTTCATCCTCGGTATTAGGGATTATTGCCCAACGGTTAGTTCGTGTAATTTGTTCTGAATGTAAAGAATCTTATCAACTAGAAAAAGATTCTCTAGAATATGAGTTTATGGAAAATATGTGTGACGGTGATACTGTTTTATATCGTGGTAGAGGGTGCCCAAGCTGTGGTGGAACTGGTTATAAAGGGCGTTTAGCAATTCATGAAGTATTGCCAATCTCAAAGAATATTCGAGAATTAATTACGAATCATGCATCAGTAGATTTAATAAAAAATGCAGCTTTTTCTGAAGGAATGATTAGTATGAGACAAGATGGCATACAAAAAGTCTTAGAAGGAAAAACAACGGTGAAAGAGGTAATGAAAGTTGCTTACGCAGATTTATAAAAATCAACAATTTAGTAAAATTGATGAATTATTAAAAGAGGCAGCACAAAAAAAAGCCTCTGACTTGCATTTGACAGTCGGAATTCAGCCTGCATTTAGAATCAATGGAAAACTTGTTTTTTCAGAACATAATCGACTATTACCGAACGATACAAGAGAGATGTTTGAATCCATTACAAATGATAACCAAAAGGCACATTTTTTGGAGTATGGAGAAGTTGACTTTTCCTATTCTTTATCTGGATATGGAAGATTTCGTGTGAATGCATTTAGACAACGAGGAACCATAGCCATTGTCCTTCGCTTAGTTGCTGATAGAATACCGACGCTTGAAGATTTAGGACATCCTGATATTTTAAAGACGTTAGCGTTAAAACCTCGTGGGTTGGTTCTTGTGACAGGACCTACGGGTTCAGGAAAATCGACAACGCTTGCGGCAATGATTAATTTGATTAATCAAACCCAGTATTCGCATATTATTACTATGGAAGATCCAGTGGAATATTTGCATAGACATAATAAGAGTATTGTAAATCAAAGGGAAGTAAATACAGATTCATTATCATTTGGTAATGCATTGCGTGCTGCATTGCGTGAAGACCCAGATGTTATTTTAGTCGGAGAAATGCGCGATGCGGAAACAGTTTCGACAGCGATTACCGCAGCAGAAACTGGGCATCTAGTTTTTGCTACGTTGCATACTTGTGATGCTGCACAAACGGTGGATCGAATTATTGATACATTTCCACCCCATCAGCAACAGCAGGTAAAAGTTCAGTTATCTATGACTTTACAGGGAATTGTTGCACAACAGCTTCTACCTAGAAAAGATGGTGATGGACGAATTGCAGCGTTAGAAATTATGATTGCTACACCAGCAATCCGTAACTTAATTCGAGAGGGAAAAACTCATCATATTATTTCGAGTATTCAAACCGGTGCTAAACTAGGGATGCAAACGATGGATATGGCGCTGAAAAATCTTGTGCAACAAAACTTAATTAAAATGGAAGATGCTTTGGCGTGTGCCAATGATCCGGATACTTTACTTAGAAACTCTCCCGTCAATCGATTAGTTTAATCTATTGATTTAATAGGAGTATAAATATGGCGAAAACTTTTACATATAAAGCGAGAGATCGCGGAGGTACTTTAATTACCGGAAAAATTGTTGCAGATTCTCAAAATGTAGTTGCTTCATTTATTCGTGAAAAAGGTTATTTTGTGACTCAAATTAAAGAGGCAAAGGAAACAACAGATATTAATGAATTCTTTAGTAAGTTGCGTGGCGTAAAGCCGAAAGAAATTGCAATATTCTGTAGGCAGATGTCAATTATGATTAATGCAGGATTGCCTTTGGTAACAGCAGTAAGTATTCTCATTGAACAGACGCATAACCCAGTATTAAAGAATGCCTTAAAAGATATTTATCAACAAATTCAAGGTGGGGATACCTTTAGTTCAGCAATAAAAAAATATGAACATATTTTTCCACCGATTATGATACATATGATTACCGCCGGCGAAGTCGGTGGTGTAATGGACGATGTAATGGATCGTCTAGCAGTGCATTTAGAAAAAGATTACAAAATGCGCGAAAAAATTAAATCGGCAATGACATATCCGGTTGTAGTGATTTGTTTAGCCGTTTTAGTTGTGATTTTTATTTTGACTTTTGTTATGCCAACCTTTAAGAGTATGTTTGATAACATGCACTCTGAATTACCGTTACCAACACAGTTTTTATTAGGTGTAAGCGGATTTTTTCAAGAGTATTGGTGGCTGGTTATTATCGGACTTGTTGCAATGGCATTTGGTGCAACTCAGATTTATAAGATTCCACGCTATCAACTGTATGTTGATGCAATGATTCTGCGCATGCCTGTATTTGGGATGCTGGTTAGAAAAATTTCGATTGCTCGATTTAGTCGTACCTTGGGAACTTTGTTGCATGGGGGTGTGCCAATTATCACAGCACTTGATGTCGTGAAAAATGTGACGGGTAATATGCAATTAGTCAATGCATTGACCGATGCACAAACTGATGTTAGGGATGGATTTACGCTCTCTGATACGCTAAACTCCAGCAAAGTTTTTACACCGATGGTAGTACAAATGATTGCTGTTGGAGAAGAAACAGGGCAAATGGATACAATGCTTGGAAAAATTGCCGATTTCTATGAAGATGATGTTGACGATGTCGTATCAAGGCTAAGTAGTCTATTAGAGCCGATGATGATTGTCATCCTTGGCTTGATTATTGGTGCTATTGTTATTTCTATTGCATTACCGATGTTTGATGTGGTAAATAATGTTGGTGGATAATGTAATAGAGGAATGCTATAGAAAATTAACGAAGGGAGGTGAAACAAATGATACAAGCAATTCGTAAACGAATGAACCAAAAAGGTTTCACTTTAGTTGAATTAATGGTAGTTATTGCTATTTTAGGTGTATTAGCAGCTATTGCGATTCCTAAGTTTTCCGAATCAACAGCTGCTGCGAATACAGCGAAAATTAAAGCAGATATGCGTACGATTCAATCAGCTGTTATGATGGCGCAGTCAGCGGGGAAATCAGATACAGAAATAACTACTGACAAGGCATATAAAGATTATTTAAATGATGCAGATAATCTTAAAGCACCAACTGGAAAATATATAAATGCATCTACTGGAAAAGCAACAGATATACCAGATAATGCATCGTATGTAGTTACCAAAGATACAACTAGTGGTGAGTTTGAAGTAGGCTGTGGAACATTAAAGATGTCAGATTTAAAATAATTTTTCTCTATACAAATAAGCAACTAAGCTTTTGCTTAGTTGCTTATTTACTATCCCAATCTTATCCAAAGGAGGTACAACATTGGATTTTACATTTATTTTTATTTTAGGCTTACTGATCGGTAGTTTTCTCAATGTATGTATCTACCGATTGCCGCAAAATGAATCAATCGTGTTTCCGCCGTCGCATTGTATGGCATGTGGGAATGAACTGAAAGCATTAGATTTAGTGCCGGTACTTAGCTATTTTGTATTACAGGGAAAATGTCGTTTTTGCAAAACATCTATATCGCCTCGTTATGCAGGGATGGAGCTATTAACTGTTTTTTTATTTTTGTTTACTTATTATCAGGTTGGCTTAGGTTTAGAATTATTAAAAGCACTGATTTTTATTTCATTTTTAGTTGTAATTACGTTTATTGACTATGACCATCAATTGATTTTGGACAAGGTTTTATTACCGATGGGAATCGTTGGTGTTTTGATAAATTTATTATTTGAACATAGTGATTTAATCACTGATTTAGGTTTGTTATCTTTTTCTCTGCTGGTGAATCCTTTAGAGTGGCTGAGTATGGGGATTGGTTTCTTTGTCGGTGGGGGATTGCTATTTATTATTGCTATGGTAAGTGGAGGGGGAATGGGAGGAGGAGATATCAAATTTGCCGCTGTGTTAGGCTTGTGGCTGGGCTGGCAAATGAATTTGCTCGTATTAATGTTAGCGTTTATCTTAGGTGGGATTGTTGGTGTCTTATTAATAGCAACACGAATCAAAAGCCGTAAGGATTATATACCGTTTGGCCCATTTATTGCGATTTCTGCTTGGATCGTCTATATCTATGGAATTGAAATTTTGCAATGGTATTTTTCTTTAACGTGAATCGCTGATGCGTGGAGTGACTTTAATTGAGCTTTTGATTTGTGTTGCTATTTTAGGGATTATTTGCTTAATTGGACTGCCAAAACAAAATATTGCGGAGAAGCATCAATTAAATTTTGCAACGGATGAGCTTGTGATGAATTTGCGTTGGATGCAGCAAATGTCGTTAAATTCATTGCGAGGAAATACAAGTCAGCCCCAAATAATGCCAGATTTAGTACTTACGTTGAATCTTTTGCAGGGAAATAATTCAGGGTATATGATTTGTTGTGGCACAAAGATTTTAAAAAGGATAGATTTTCCAGGTGGGATAAAAATTGTTTCAAACAATCAACAGAATTTTATCAGTTTTAATTACAAGGGGCAAATCAATCAGCCATGTACGATTTCTTTGCAAGATAAAGATGGGAAAAATCGATTGATTATTATTGACCGCGTAGGGCGAATCCGAACGCAATAGATAGTGGAGATTGTTTATGATGAATGAAAAAGGGTTTTCATTAATTGGAGTTCTGATTTCATGTATTCTTTTGACAGCAATTACTTCTCTTTTATTTACTCAGCAAATGATAATAAAACAAAACATGAATGTGCAAAATCGTATGAATGCAGCGAATATTGCGCAAGCAGCAATTGAGAGTTTAACCAAGGCCGATTTAATGGCAATAGATTATACGAGTTCAGTAAAGCAGGTAATCGAAAATCATACGACTTTTGAAGTAACAACAACAATTAAACATGAAGAGTTTTTTCACATGGACAAAGTTAAAGTAATTGTAGCTTGGCAAGAATGGGGCGTTCTATATAATGTCACGTTTGAAACATTATTGTCTAAAGATATTTTATTTTAAATTTATTCTCAGAGAAAACGGTTATTCTTTAGTTATTTTGTTAATTTCATTGACTTTGCATGTCATGATAGCTTCATGTGTTGTTCCTATAGCAGATATAGCGATAAAACAAAATACGCTCTTAGTTACACGAATTGCTTTGCAATCAGAAATGCGTTATGCACTAGAGTGTATAGTACAAGATTTTACCTATGCAAAAAAATTTGATATAACAGATGATACTTTAACTATTATTACTGATCTATATATAGATAAAGATAGGAAAGAAGAGAAAAAAACGATTTATAGGATAGATAATACGAAAGGTATTTGTAGATTGACTTGTGATTTTCAACCGATGACTGGTGAAAGTAAAATGTGTAATAGTACAATTACTGGGTTAACTTTTAAAAGAATTTCAGCAAAATCGATTTTTATTGAAATTTGCGCAAGCGATAAGGACAAAAAAGTTTTTTTAAAATTACATACCGTTGCTACTGCCTTAAATATTTCTAATGAAAATTCTTTGTAGGTGAGAAATTGAAAAATCAATATGGGTTTAGTACAATTATAAATTTAATTCTTCTCACATTATTAACGACAATCGTTATGTCTTGTATGAATTTAGTAAATATAAATTTTGCTACTGAGGAGCTGCATTTATCTAATATTCAAGCACAATATTTAGCAAAAGCGGGAGCAAATTATGCAATTGTAAAATTAATACATAATAAGGAATATGCAAAAGAAAATAATTCTGGTATTATAGAAACGATAGAGTTTTCAACTGGCAAATGTGAAATTCGAGTGTATAATACTGGAGGTAAAGCAAGCATTTTAGCTGTTGGAATTAGTGAAAAATCAAGAAGTCAATATATTGTGGAAATGCAAGTAGACGCTGAAGAAAAAATGCATGTTGTTTATTGGAGACCTTAGATGAATAAAAATGCTAGAGGTGCTTTTATGAAGATTAAAAATTGTATGGAGGATTTTGTTTTTCAGCATTTGGACGGTTTTTTAGAACAAAATCAGAGTGTTTGCAAATGCGAGCAATGTAAAACTGATATCGCAGTATTAGCACTTAATCGTTTAAAACCATGCTATGTAACGACTGAAAAAGGAGATTTATATACACGGCTTGAATTGTATGAAACAGAAAATGAAGTTGATATTTTCATTGCGTTAGGTAAAGCAATTGATATTGTGGAGGCAAATCCTAGACATGTTAAAAGATAAAAAGAAAATTCTAAATTGGATAGAAAATAAACTTTTTTCAAAGCCTAATTCTATTTTGGGGATTAATATAGGAAATTCTTATGTGAAAATGATTGAATTAAAAATGGAATCTGATGAGTTTATTCTGAAAAATATTGCTTATGCACCTTTATTTGGTGAGAAATATAATGATGATATGAGTAGATATGAACGTATTTTTTCGGCGATAGCACATTTAATAGAACTTCATGGGATTCAATCTAAGGATGTTATTTTGTCTATAGGAGGTCGCGATATATTTGAACGTCGAGTAGAATTTCCTAAAATGCCAGATACAGAATTGGCAGAGGCTGTAAAATGGGATATTGAAAAATATGTGCCTTATGAAGCTGATACTTACTATTATGATTTTGCCATTCTAGAAAGTAATATGGATAATGAAGCAGAAATATTGCCGGTTATGCTTGTAGCAGCACCAATGAGCGTGGTTGATGAGAATGTTAAAATGATGCAAGAATTGAATTTACATATTGTTGCAATTGAGGGAGAATCGTTTGCCTTAACAAGAACAATACGAACGGTAGAAAATTATATTGTAGTTGATATTGGTAAGGAAAATGGACAAGTTTTAATTTTTCAAAATAATATTCCAATTGCGGCAAGAAATATTCCCATTTTCGGGGATAGTTTTACGGAAATTATTCAATCAAGTTTATCTGTAGATAGTGCAGAGGCGGAAATGTTAAAGCAAAGTCAGCAAAATTTAATTCAAGCAGATGATACTGCAAATGAATTATTGATAACTTTAGCAAAAGAATTACAGGGTATTGTCCAAGAACTGTCAGATGAAATTTTGCGTACGATTGAATATTATCGTGTACAAAACAAAGATGCTGTTGTCGATAATATTTTTCTTACTGGTGGGGGTACGAGAATTAATGGTCTAGAGCAGCAGCTGGAGCAATTGATTTCTATTCCAGTTGCTCGGCATAATCCTTTTGCTTGCTTAACGATTAATGATTCCTTTGATTCTAATTATATTAAAAAAGTTTCACCACAATTTTCAATTGCAGTTGGATTGGCAATGAGAGGTAATGTTGTATGATTAAAATTAATTTATTACCACCTGAAAAACGGCGAAAACAAATTCCATTGAAACGATTCATTACGATAGTTATGAGTTCTTTTGTTATTGTTTGGGTTGGAATTTATTTTTTCATGCTTTTTCAAGCTGCTATATTGCAAGATACTATTCTTTCAGCCAAAGAAAGTTATCAGCTTATGACCAAAAGTATTGAAAAAAAAGAAATTACTGAAAAAAAACAACAGGTTATTAATAAAAAAAATGCAGTAGTGACAGGAATCTCTAAGAACATAAATGAGGAATATGCAGTTTTATCAAATATAAGTGAGCTGGTCACAGCTAATGTTTGGTTGACTGAATTTCATATGGATGAAAAAAAAGTTGTTAGAATTAAAGGCAATGCCTCTAGTTATCCTCAATTAGCAACTTTTTTAAATCGTTTTGAAAATAATAAGGCATTTACTGAGGTATCTTTGACCAGTGCAAATGTTACCAAAGTATCGAATCAGGAGATTACTCAATTTGAAGTTACTGCAAAATTCAAGGAGTTATAGAAATGAATTTATCATTGACAAAACTTGAGTTAAAATATAAACTGACATTATTCTCACTTATTTTAATCATTTTAAATATAATTTTCTACTTTTTCATCTATAGTCCGCAGAGTGAGGAAATTTGTACATTAAATAATCAATTGGAATTAGAACAGCAACAAATTAAAGTAATAGAAGATTTTATTAGTAACCATCCTGATATTAACGCTTATGATAATGAACTAAATAGTAAATTAGATAAAATAAATAAGATGATTCCTGAAAATCCTGATGTCAGCCTTTTTATTGATGAGATTTCAAAAATTGCTATACAGTCATCTATTCAAATTAACAATATTACTCCTGGTGAACTAGTTGATAAAAATAATTATCGTGAGTTTAGGATAGCTTTAAAAATAAGCGGTGATTATTTCGATTTCTTGAAATTTTTGCAAGCTTTAAATAGACTAGATCGATTGACAAGTATTTCTACGATTCAAGCATCGGCAAAAGGAAATATTGTGGAAAGTGATTTAGCATTAGTTGTTTACTGTTATGGAAGTTCAAAGGATTCATCTGGAGAAAATGCAAAAGCAACAAAATCATCTGCGTCTAAAACCAATTAGGTTAGACGCAGTTTTTTAATAGAAATAAAATGAAAAAGGAGATATAATATGTTTCGTTTTTTAACTGCAGGAGAATCTCATGGGCAATGCTTAGTTACAATTATAGAAGGATTACCTTCGGGTATTAAAATTGATATTAATAAAATTAATACCGATTTAGCGAGGCGCCAACAGGGCTATGGTCGTGGAGGTAGAATGAAAATAGAAACGGATAAAGCTGATATTTTATCAGGTGTTCGTTTTGGTGAAACTATTGGAGATCCAATTACAATTAGAATTAATAATAAAGATTGGTCTAATTGGGAAGAAAGAATGTCTGTATTTGGTAACGTTGCAGGAGCAAAAGTGACAGCAGCTCGTCCAGGTCACGCTGATTTAATTGGCAGCCAAAAATATAATCGTGAAGATATTCGTGATATTTTAGAACGAGCAAGTGCTAGGGAAACAGCGACAAGAGTTGCTGTAGGAGCTATAGCCAAATGTTTGCTATCAGATTGTGGAATTGAAATTAGATCTCATGTTACTAATATTGGTGGTGTTAAAGTTAATCCTAAGAATATAGATTATACAATATTGAAAGAATCTAAAGTAGAATCAGAATTAAATTGTTGTGATAAAATTGCTGAAGCGAAAATGAAAGATGCAATTGATCAAGCGAAGAAAAATGGCGATACTTTAGGTGGAGTCTTTGAAATAGTTGTATTTAATACGATTCCTGGTTTGGGGAGCCACATTCAGTGGGATAGAAGACTTGATGCAAAATTGGCGAGTGCGCTAATGTCTATACAAGCAATTAAAGGGGTAGAAGTGGGTGAAGGTTTTGAATTTGCCAATTTACCAGGAAGTCAATCCCATGATGAAATGTTTTATAATGCGAATAAAAACGTCTATCGAAAAACAAATCATGCCGGTGGAATTGAGGGTGGCATGAGCAATGGAGAAGCTATTGTAATTAAAGCTGTAATGAAACCAATCCCTACCTTGATGCGTCCATTAGCTTCGGTTGATATAAACTCTAAGGAAGAAGTAAAAGCGAATACAGAGCGAAGCGATGTTTGTGCAGTCTCTGCAGCCTCAGTAGTAGGCGAAGCAATGACGGCAATTGTGCTTGCGAAACTGTTAATTGAAAAGTTTGGTGGAGACAATATTTGTGACTTAAAGGCAGCAATAGATCATTACATAGCAAGAATAAATAGGTGATATGATGAAAAATGTTATATTAATTGGCTTTATGGGCACAGGAAAGACGAGTACTGGACGATTATTGGCTAATAGAGTAGGGTATTCTTTTATCGACACTGATAATAAGATTGAAGCTGTAAATAAGATGAGTATTCCGGAAATGTTTCGAAAATATGGAGAAAAATATTTTCGTGAAAGAGAAACAGAAGTTATCAAAACTATTGCCAAATATCATCATGCAGTTATCTCAACTGGCGGAGGTGTGGTTCTTAATCCACATAATATGAATTTTCTAAGCCAAAATGGAGTTGTTGTCTCACTAACTGCTTCAATTGATTCTATTTTAGAGAGAACTAGCAGAAGAAATTCACGTCCTTTATTAGAAACGGTTGATCGACGTAAGGTAATTGAGGAGTTGTTAAAATCTCGTATAGAATTTTATCGTAAAGCGGATTGTGTGATTGATACAAGCAATATTTCGCCGTTACAAGTAACAGATAAAATCATTGATTTTATGAGAAAAGGGGGGATTTTACGTGCAAGAGGTTAGCATTGTGCTTGGTAGTCAGAGTTACGATATTCATATTGGTGAAGGTTTTTTGGACCAATTAGAAGTACTGATGCAATCCTTTTCTTTTTCAAAGCGAGGCTTGTTAATTTCAGATAGTAATGTAGCACTTTTATATGGGGATAAACTATTAAATATCCTGAATCAAAATGGGTTTGCATTCGATTTGTTTGTTGTTCATGCAGGTGAGCAGGCAAAATCATTTAATATCGCACAAAAAATTTATACGAAAGTAATTGAATTGGGGTTAGATAGAAAATCTCCGATAATCGCATTAGGCGGGGGCGTGGTTGGAGATTTAACAGGCTTTATTGCTGCTACTTATTTGCGTGGTGTACCGTTTATACAGATTCCAACCAGCCTATTAGCGCAAGTAGATTCAAGTGTAGGCGGAAAGGTTGCAATTAATCACGAGTTAGGTAAAAATTTGATTGGTGCTTTTTATCAACCTAAATTTGTTCTGATTGATTTAGAGATATTACAAACACTTCCGCAACGTGAAATTTATTCAGGATTAGCGGAAATTATTAAATATGGGATTATTGCTGACGATAAGTTTTTTGATTATTTAGATACAAATAGTCAAAAAATATTGGAACTTGATAAAAATACATTATCTCATATAATTCGGCGTTCATGTGAGATAAAGGCAGATGTGGTGAGTAAAGATGAAAAGGAAGATGGACTGCGGATTATTTTGAATTTTGGGCATACAATTGCGCATGCGGTTGAAAGTGATACTGGTTATAAAAAATATAATCATGGTGAAGCAGTTGGGATAGGAATGCATGGAGCCGCCTTATTAAGTCACTATTTAGGGCTTATTGATGAAACGGTTTTAAATAGAGTCATTCAGATCATACAAAAATTTCAGTTGCCTTTATATGCTTTTGATTGTACGATTGAAAACTTATTTGAATTTATTGGTCGGGATAAAAAAGTGACGAGTGGTAAAGTAAAGTGGGTATTGATGAACTCGATTGGGCAGGTAATTATTCGTAATGATATTTCAGATGACTTAGTAAAAAGAGTTTTATCTGAAATTGTAAAATCTTCCGATAGTAAGAATCTATGATAAATTTACTTGATTATTTTGGTGCACGATGTTAGAATTTAATTATTATTTATATATAATTTAAGCAGTCTTTGGGGAAGGTGAAACTCCTTACCGGCGGTAAAGCCCGCGAGCCTTTTGGCAGATTCGGTGAAATTCCGAGGCCGACAGTATAGTCTGGATGAAAAAAGACTTAGCTTATAGGAATTTTTATTTACTATAGGTATGTCTGTCTGAGGCTGTTAAAAGGGATGAATCTCTTTTTAATAGTCTCTTTATTTTTAGGGAGATGATTTAATGGATGAAATTTATATGCGTGAAGCATTAAGAATCGCTGCCTATGCATCAGGGCGAACAACGCCAAATCCATTAGTTGGTGCCGTTATTGTAAAAGATAATCGAATTGTGGGACAAGGCTGGCATAGAAAAGCTGGAACAGAGCATGCTGAAATTCATGCGCTACACCAAGCAGGAGAGTTAGCAAAAGGTGCAGATATTTATGTTACGTTAGAACCATGTTCGCATTATGGGAAAACACCACCTTGCTGCCAAGCGATAATAAAAGCAGGGATAAAAAAAGTCATTGTAGCGATGACTGATCCGAACCCACTGGTTGCAGGAAATGGATTAAAAGAATTAAAAGCAGCAGGAATTGAAGTGGTTGAGGGTGTATGTCGCGATGAGGCAGAGAAACTAAATGAAGTTTTTCTAAAGTGGATTGTACATAAAATGCCCTTTATTGTCGTAAAAACGGCGATGACCTTAGATGGAAAAATTGCAACTGTTTCTGGGGATTCAAAATGGATAACAAATGAAAAATCACGTAAATTCGTACATCAATTACGTGATTTATATGATGGAATTTTAATTGGAATTGGGACTGTTTTAGCTGATAATCCTACGTTAACAACAAGACTAGACCACTTGGGAAAAAATCCAGTTCGCATCATTGTCGATAGCAAGGCACGAATTCCGTTAGATTCTATTGTTATAACGGATAAAAGTGCACATACTATTCTTGCGGTTACAGAAAGAGCATCTCAAGAAAAAATCGCGGCTTTACTTCAAGTAGGAATTGAAGTGATTGTGACGAAGGAAAAAGCTGATCGAGTTGATTTAAGTGATCTACTTAAAATTTTAGCTGAAAAAAATATTTGTAGTATCTTGGTTGAGGGTGGTTCAAGAATAAATTATTCATTTTTTGTTGAACATTTAGTGGATAAGGTGCATTGCTTTATTGCACCTAAAATTATTGGCGGAACAGATGCAGCTTCTCCGGTAGGCGGAAAAGGAACTTTTTATATGAAAGATGCCTATCAGTTAAATGATATTACTATGGAGCGCTTTGATGAAGATATTTTAATTACCGGCTATGTAAGATAAGGAGGCATAGGTTATTGTTTACAGGGCTTATTGAAGAATTAGGAATCGTAAAGGCAATTCAATCTGGTGCTAAATCAATTCAACTTACAATTACGGCAAAAAAAGTGCTTGAAGATGTAAAAATAGGAGACAGTATCGCAGTCAATGGAACTTGCCTTACGGTTGTTCGTTATCATCAACATGACTTTACAGCGGATGTTATGCCAGAGACAGTAAAAAGAACTGTTTTATCACAGCTCAAGATTGGTGATGTTGTAAATTTAGAAAGAACTTTGGCATTAGGTGATCGATTTGGGGGGCATATCGTTAGTGGTCATATTGATGGAATTGGAACAATTCTAAGTATGACAAAGGATGATAATGCAATTGTTGTAAAAATAAAAGTTGCAGACCATTTATTACGTTATATCATTGAAAAAGGGTCTGTAGCGATTGATGGTATCAGTTTAACGGTTGTTGAGGTGGCAGATTCGTATTTTTCAGTATCTCTGATTCCACATAGTGCGCAAATGACGACTTTAGGAAAGAAAGCTGTTGGAGATATTGTTAATATTGAAAATGATATTATCGGAAAATACGTAGAACGTTTGCTGAATTTATCGGGAAAAGAAGAGAAAAGAACAAGTATATCTATGGATTTCTTGCGAGAAAATGGATTTTAATGGAGGGAATATAATGAGTTTTAGTTCGATTGAATCGGCAATAGAAGATATAAAATTAGGTAAAATGATTATTGTTGTTGATGATGAAGAACGCGAAAATGAGGGCGACCTTCTTATGGCTGCGGAAATGGTTACTCCAGAAGCGATTAATTTTATGGCTACATATGGTAGAGGGCTAATTTGTATGCCTGTGCATGGAAAAAGATTAGATGAATTAGAATTAGATGCAATGGTAATGCATAATACAGATGCGAATGGAACTGCTTTTACTGTTTCAGTAGATGCATATGATACAACAACTGGGATATCCGCATATGAACGTGCTTATACAGTAAAGGCAATTTTAGATCCGAAAACTACTTCCGATAAATTACGTCGTCCTGGACATGTTTTCCCTTTGAGGGCAGTAGATGGCGGGGTTTTGAGACGTGCAGGGCATACTGAAGCTGCTGTAGATCTTGCTAAATTAGCAGGATTTACTCCTGCAGGAGTCATTTGTGAAATTATGAATGATGATGGAAAAATGGCACGCGTACCTGATTTATTGAAGTTTGCTCAAAAGCATGACTTGAAAATTATTACGATAGCCGATTTAATTAAATATCGCAAATCAACAGAAAATTTTATCAAATGCGTTGCTACAACTTCTCTCCCGTCCAAATTTGGTCAATTTAAATTGGCTGCATATGAAGATAGACTAACAGGCAAATGTCATGTAGCGATGATAAAGGGAGATGTAGAAAATAAAGAAAATGTATTGGTTCGAGTACATTCTGAATGCTTAACAGGAGATGTATTTGGATCTTTACGTTGTGATTGTGGAGACCAGTTAGCAAGGGCTATGGAACGAATAGAAGAAGAAGGTCAAGGCGTTTTATTATATATGCGTCAAGAGGGACGTGGCATTGGCTTAGCAAATAAAATTCGGGCTTACGAATTACAAGATCAAGGAAAAGATACAGTTGAAGCAAACTTATTATTAGGGTTTGCACCAGATTTACGAGATTATGGAATTGGGGCGCAAATTCTTTCTGATTTAGGGCTAACGAGCATTCGACTGCTAACAAATAATCCTGAAAAACGTGCTGGGCTTGAAGGTTATGGATTGAAAATTGTAGAGAGAGTACCATTAGAAATCAAAGCGAATAAGTTTAATAAAAAATATTTATCTATAAAAAAAGTAAAAATGGGACATATGTTGAAAGGTTATGAGGGGGACGTAAAGAATGGCTAATATTATTGAAGGTAAATTAACAGCAGAAGGATTAAAAGTAGGAATTGTAGTAGCAAGGTTTAATGAATTTATTACAAGCAAACTATTGGGAGGTGCATTAGATGGATTAAAGCGTCATGGGGCAGATGATGCAGATATTGATGTTGTATGGGTGCCAGGTGCTTATGAAATTCCAATGCTTGCTCAAAAAATGGCGACAAGCAAAAAATATGATGCAGTTATTTGCTTAGGCGCAGTGATTCGTGGATCAACTACACATTATGATTATGTTTGTAATGAAGTTGCTAAAGGCGTTGCTCAAGTTGGTTTAGCTAGCGGAGTTCCAACAATTTTTGGCGTAGTGACAACAGAAAATATTGAACAAGCAATTGAGCGTGCTGGCACAAAGGCTGGAAATAAAGGCTATGACGGTGCTATGGCAGCGATTGAAATGGCTAATTTATTAAAATCCATGTAATATATTTCCAGGGGAATGAAAGGTGGTATCTATCATGAAAATCGGTGTTATTAGTGATACACATGGTTCAGTGGAAATATGGAAAAAAGTTTATCAAAGTTTTTTTTCTGATGCGGATTTCATCATTCATGCAGGCGATGTTTTATACCATGGTCCGCGAAATCCGATTTTAGATGACTATAATCCAGCATCATTGGTTGAAGCTTTAAATGAATGTCCGATTCCACTTCATATCGCAAAGGGCAATTGTGATTCCGAGGTAGATGCAATGGTGCTTAACATGCCTTTACAAGCACCTTATGCTTATCTTGTGATTGACGGAAAAAGGATTTTAGTTACGCATGGTCACTTGTTTAGTGAGAAAGAAAAAATTGCGTTAGCAAAACACCTGAAAGTAGATCTTTTTATTACTGGACATATTCATACAAATGTCTTGGAAAAAATAAATGAGACAATCTTTTTAAATCCAGGTTCACCCTCTATGTCAAAGCGAGCTGATAAGAAATCCACCATTGCGATAATTGAGGCTGATAGGATAAGCATTAAAGATATCGATACAAAAGATACCTTGATGGAGCTTACTTTTTAAATTTTTTTGCTGGGTCGGTATAAACAAGGCTGTTTCAGCAGGAGTTTTACTCCCGCTGAAATCAGACGCGTAATCCAGGGGCTTACGAGGTCTTTACTTCCGCTTAAAGAAGCGGGGGTATGAGACCTCGTTTGCCATCGGATAAAAGTCGGCTCAGCATTTACTTTATAAATGAGGTGGATGAATGAAAAATCATTTAGTGAAAGCTACTGCAAATGGAATTCGTATATTTGCTGCAGTTACGACACAACTAGTTGATGAAGCTAGCAAAAGGCACGCGTGTTATCCTTTAGCAGCAGCAGCTTTAGGAAGAACGATGACGGGGGCTTTGCTCTTAGCAGCAAATTTAAAAACAGAAGAATGTATAACGTTAAAAATACAAGGCGATGGACCACTTGGTAAAATTGTTGCTGATGCAAATGCCGATGGTTTTGTTCGTGGCTACGTGGATTATCCTCAGGTTAACTTACCATTGAAAAATGGCAAGCTTGATGTAGGAGAGGGTGTAGGGCAAGGAACTATCTCTGTGACAAGATTTACGGGATTAAAGCAGCCGTTTACGGGGAGTGCGGAATTAATTACAGGTGAAATTGCTGAAGATATTACACAATATTTAATGGTATCAGAGCAAACTCCTTCTAGTGTTGGATTAGGGGTTTTAGTTAGCCCAGAATTAGACGTACTAGCTGCCGGTGGATTTTTTATTCAGGCTTTGCCTAATATTGAGCCAGAATCTATTGATAAGCTAGAAATGAATTTAAAGAACCTTGACCCTGTATCAAAAATGATAAAAGATGGAATGAACGCAAAAGATATCATTCGTGCTGTTTTTAAAGGAATGGAAGTTACGTTCCACACGGAAAGTGAATTACAATTTGCCTGTCAATGTTCGGGAGAGAAAATTGAAGAGGTTTTAATCAGTTTAGGCGAAAGTGAATTAAAAAGTCTCATTGAAGAAGAAAAAGCAGAAATTATATGCCACTTTTGTGGAGAAAAATATGAGTTCTCCAAAGATGATTTAGAAAAAATTCTTTTAAAAATGAAAAAAGTATAAAAATAAGAGGGCTGATTATATCAGTCCTCTTATTTTTATACTAGCTAATTAGATAGCACGTTGAACTTTACCGGAACGTAGGCAACGAGTACAAACATTCACTCTTTTTACCTCACCATTCATTACAGCGCGTACACGTTGAATGTTTGGTTTCCATGTACGTTTAGTTTTTAAATGGGAATGGCTGACGTTAAAACCGCTAGCTTCACCTTTTGCACAAATTTCACAAACACTTGCCATGTATTCCACCTCCTTTTACGAAGGACAAGATCATCCTTATACAATAATATAACTATTCTATCATATCTTTAAAAGGTTTTGCAATCATTTTTTAGAGAAAAAGAGGATTTTCTCTTATTCTGATGAATTCATTGGGATAATGAAGAAACGGTATTTTAAAATAGGTGGGATTTGTTTTGCGATATAATGATTCAATACAAACAATAAAAGGGATAGGGGCCGTTAAAGCTAAATATTTTAGAGCACTTGGAATAAATAATATCGAAGATATTTTAACTTATTATCCTAAGCGATATGAAGATCGAACGGTAATAAAACCAATTAGTCAACTTACTATAGAAAATTTAGAGACAATTATCGGTACGATTACCAATGTGCAAGAAACGATGCCAAGACGTGGACTCAGCATATTGAAGGTTTTAGTGAAAGACTCTTCTGGTGTTATTGAATTGGATTGGTTTAACCAAAAGTTTTTAAAAAGTAAAATGAGTATTGGCTCTAAAATAATTGCAACAGGTAAAATAAGGGCTAGTTACTATCGATTATCGATGAATAATCCAGAGTTTGAAATATTAGATCAAGCAGCTAAGGATTTTGTACCAAATGCAATTTTACCAGTTTATTCCGTAAATGAACGTATTACGCAAAAAAATTTACGCAATACAATGCAGGAAGTTTTAAAAGGGATAAAGGAAGTCCCTGAAAATTTGCCAGTTGAAGTAATAAAAAAATTTTCTTTAGTAGATAAAATAACATCATTGCAAGAAATTCATTTTCCTAAAAATAAAGAGTCTTTATTAATTGCACGTCATCGACTTGTTTTTGAAGAGTTATTTCTTATTCAATGTTTTTTAGTTTATGTAAAAAAAATCAATAGTACCCATCATAAGGGGATAAAACACTTATTAGATAGCAAATTAAGCCAAGCTGTATACAAGATGCTACCATTTTCTTTAACAAAAGATCAGAAAAAAGCTTGGTGTGAAATAAAAGCCGATATGGAAAGAGACATTCCTATGCAACGTTTATTGCAAGGGGATGTTGGATCAGGAAAAACCATTATTGCTATTTTATCATTGGTAAAGACAGTTGAAAATGGGTATCAGGGGGCTTTTATGGTACCAACGGAAATTTTAGCAATGCAGCATTATCAAGTATTAATAGGATTATTATCTCAACATAAGATTAAGGTTGGAATGTTAGTAGGAAGTTTAAAAAAAAATGAAAAGGAAGCTATAGTGTTGGCTTTAGCAAATGGGGACATTGATATTATCGTTGGTACCCATGCCTTAATTCAAGAGAATATTCAATTTAATAATCTTGGCTTGGTAGTGACGGATGAACAGCATAGGTTTGGTGTAAGACAAAGAGCTTTATTACAGGAAAAGGGAATATCTCCTGATATTTTAGTGATGACTGCAACGCCAATTCCTAGGACGATGACATTAACGGTGTATGGGGATTTGGATGTATCCTTAATAAAGGAATTGCCCCCAGGCCGAAAACCTATAAAAAGTTTTTTGCGAACTCCCGATAAAAGAAGTTTAATTTATCAATTTGTTTTGCGTGAAATAGAAAAAGGGCGTCAAGCTTATATTGTTTGTCCATTAATTGAATCATCTGAAAAGATAGATACCGTCTCAGTGACAGATATTTTTGATGAATTGTCATCTAATATATTTAAAGAAGTTAAGTGTGCGCTTTTACATGGTAAATTATCTAAAGATGAGAAAGATACGGTCATGAAAGAGTTTTATTGTGGAAATATTAAAGTTTTAGTATCTACTACCGTCATTGAAGTAGGAGTTAATGTACCGAATGCAAGTGTTATGGTGATTGAAGGTGCAGAAAGATTTGGGTTGTCTCAACTTCATCAGCTGCGTGGCAGAATTGGTAGAGGGGAATATCAATCATATTGTATCTTAATTTCACATAGCAATTCAAAAGATACTTTTGAAAGATTATCTGTTATGGAATCCGTAAGTGATGGTTTTATCTTAGCTGAGGAGGATTTAAAACTTAGAGGTCCTGGGCAATTTTTTGGCATGAGGCAACATGGATTAAATGATTTAAAAATTGCAGACATTTTTTTGGATACGGATACATTATTACAGGCTCGATTAGCGGCTGCTGAGGTCATTAATGATACGCTTTTATTTAATAAATTTGAACCTATATTGAAATCCCATTATAAAGAATATTGGGAGAATATAAATTTTTGCTAAAAAAAGAGGCGGCATGAAAGCCGCCCAATATGGGAGAGGAGAAAATTTACACTACTATTATTGTCAGTCCTTATAAAATCTATACATTCGATTGAAAAATTTTTATTTTGTAGTCCCTTTGTAGTCCATCAGCAATTTTGAGAATTTTTCTGCCGCTTCATTTTTCAAAGATTTAGTAACATGGAGATAGATTTCTTTTGTAATTGCATCGTTTGCATGTCCAAGACGTTCTTGTATGACTTCTAGGGATACGCCAGCTTCAGCAAGTAGGGAAGTGTGAGTGTGGCGGAATAAATGAGGGTGAACATGAAAATTAATCTTCTTTGATATGGTTTTACATTTGTTGTATATATCATACTGGAATATAGGCTGTCCCTTTTCGTCAGCGAAAACAAACCCCTGATTATCATATTCTGTTCCATGAAGTATTCGATATTTATTCTGCCTACTTTTCTGCATTTTTAATTCATTGATCAGTTCATCAGAAATAACAATTTTTCTGATAGACTGTTGTGTTTTAGGTGTTGTGATTGTATAGGAACGTCCGGTAGTTTGGTAAAGGCTTTTGTTTATAGATATTGTTTTGTCATCGAAATTGATATCTGTCCATTGCAGAGCGCTTAATTCGCTTACGCGCATACCTGTGTAAGCTAAGGTGAAGAAAATAGCATGTATTTCATCATTATAAAATAATTTGGCTGTATCCAAAAACTTAATCAAAGTTTCTTTCTCCATATATGTCCGCTGACGGGGCTTAACTTTGCAAGGTGGTATCTTTATATATGTGCATGGATTTTTGCTCAATACATCGTATTTACAAGCGGTATCAAATATTTGTTTCAAAGTCACTTTAAATTCTGATACATTGGCGAGGGAACGTTCTTGTGCCAACTTATTTATGTACTGCTGAATGTCAAAGCGGGAGATTTGATCCAGCTTCTTTCCGGCAAAATACTCTGAGATTTGGCGGACTTTGATTCGATAACGATCTGCTGTTGATTCTTTAATGAATTGAGAATGTTCATCAAGCCACTTGTTAGCGAATTCATGAAAGGGGATAGACCCTTGGACAAAAGTTCCTGCAGCTATTTCAAGTTCAGCTTTTTTTACAGCTTCTTGAGCTTCGCGTTTAGTCCTAAAGCCTGACTTTGTTGTTTTTACACGTTTGCCTTTCGTATCGCGATAGAGTTCAATTGAGTAGGCATATAAATTGCCACGTTTATAGATAGTTGCCATACATATTATCCCCTCTCCTGAAAAGAATAAACCTCTAATATTACTGGCGACATACTGCTACCACCTACGCTAACGCTTAGAGGTTGGAGACTTCTTGTCGCACTAGGTTAAATGTATTGTAATTTTTATTTATCAAGTTTATTTATTTCACGTTCTATTTGTTTAATACTCTTATCTGGTGTTGGTAAATTTTCTGGCATAGTTCCACCGAGCTCTTCGATAGTTTTTCGAACTTTTGAACCAACATCATAGTGTGTTTTATTGGCTTGAAATTTACCTTTAATATTTTCACGACGAAGTTTAGCCTCAGTTTGAGTAGCGCGGAATAGGTTAGCGGCCAATTCTTCGTGTCCCATAAAATCCAGAATATCTTGTGTCTTTTTTAAACCTTTATGAATGTGTATATCTTTTCTTGATAAGCCACCATATAATCCTTTATATCCGTAATTTTGAAATATAGCAAAATCTCGAGGTTCGATTATTCCAGAATTATGAGCAGCATCTGCAAGAGATTTATTATGCTTTTTCATTTCTTGTCTAATTGCATAGCGTTTTTGGTCATCGGTTAGATTTTCATATTCCTCAGATAATTCTTGTTGCCGTGTTTTGATAGTAAAATATGTTTGAGCTAGTGAAATTGTTTTTTTGCGCGGATCTCCATTCATCGCTATTAGATAACATGCGTATCGAGAGAGTTGATACTCATCAACTATTTTCCTTGCACCTTTTGGCATTGGTATCGTTTTGCCGACCTTGGCAAAATGATTAGAAACCTCATTATTACTAGCTTTGCAAGCAATTTTAGCTTTTTCAATAATTCCATCAAAGCGTCGCCATTGTTTATAATCTAGAACAGTCATCAATTCGCGAGCGTTCCAGTATTCTTGTCCATATTCATTAATATGCTTAATAGATTCGAATAGTGTTTCATTGATAGTTTCTACAGTTTTGTCATTGGACGAATTATCTAAAGTAAAACCTGAATTTAGGTCAAAGAAAAAGAAGAACATAAAAAATCAACTCCTAATATGAACTTTATATCGGTAAATAAAATTCGCAATTTAGAAAAAGGATTAATCCAACTATTGGTCGATTATCTTTCTGTGCTATTACAAGAAGATGAATCGTTTAACTCATTATTCACTTTTTCTGATGATTTTTGAAGTAGTTTTACATCTTTTAGTTGACTTTCAATAGCTGTTAATTTTTCGCTTATTAAATCGTGTGTTTTTTTTGGAGCAGTAAGAGATGGATGTACTTCTGTACCATTTTCTATTAATTTTATTAGACGTTTTAATGATTCGATAAATTTTGTTTTGTACTCTGGAGATAGTTCTAATTTTAAGAAAGTTGTGAGCTTGTCTACTTCTTGGTCACAAAGTTTATTGATGATTTCTGCAATATCATCTTTGTCTGTTTTCTTGTTTGATGTGTTTTCCGCCGATATTTCTATATCTAATTTCAATTTTTTTATTTCTAAAAACGTTTTTCGTATAGAGAGAATTTTTCCAATAATATTATATGCGGAGTCAGTCATGGATGAAATGACTTTTAAGCATATTGCTCCCTCAATGATAAAATAAAACCATTCTGATCCAGCCTCAACGCCAGAAAATTTTATAGTACCTTTAGAACTTTTATTACTTGATATAGTGTTTAGAATAAATGACAGATCAGATATATTGTCATTTAAGTTTTGTATTTCGCGAATACCACCCAATTTTATACATATAGTATTTTCTTGCATGGGTTGAGAAATTGATAAAAATAAATCAGAGATGACTTTGCATTGAAGTTTTAAATTTAAAACTTCTTTATTAAATTCACTCATCTCGTCAGCGGTAATTCTGCATTCGGGGGTATGGGATGTATATATACTTTTAATTGATTGCAATTTTTTAATTGTTGGCAACAGAGAAGGAATTATAGATAAATTATCAATTGCTTGAATGGCTGATAGATAATTTTTTATTATATAGGCGGAGTTGTTATGTATTGACTCTTGTTCAAATTTTAAGTAATTAATATTTTCTTCAATAGTTTTGTGAATTTCGCTTAATCTCATTGCATCATCTACTTTCTGTAAAATTTGACAAAAATATGTCGAAAACTCTTATTTACAATGAAAACCTACATCCATTGCCGATCTTGGATTGTAGGTTTTTATTCTGCATGTATAGTCAAATTGCATCACACTCCATAAATGTTGATAAGATAGCATGTACGAGATGCGGATCTGGACGTTTGTCATTAATAACTTCACCGATTAAATCCGCATTAATATCATTGGAATAGGATAGTAGATGTATTGCATATTTGTTTGCTTCGTATTCTCTTGTAGATGGGATATAATATGTATTGTCTGCATGAAGATAGTAACCGTAACCATTGTGTAGTTGAGCATGACCAATCTCATGGCAGATAGTTAATTTTTGTGCTTGATAACATAAAGTATCATTTAAAATAATATATTTACGTTTTAATACACGCGCCAAAAATCCACGAATATTACTGGGGAGAGGAGCGTATATAATTTTTAAATCTAATGCTTTGGCTAAATCAAATGGATTGCTTGTACCATGCTTATTTACGAGGTTTTTTACACGGAGTTTGTAATTTATCA
>UMED01006100.1_pt1 | contig 26648 bp, 17 predicted proteins | sample 1964661 | NCBI WGS metagenome assembly UMED01 (sample SAMEA4836011, study PRJEB28245) | human gut metagenome | biome: gut microbiome; material: fecal sample | place: Denmark | collected 2008
GAGTTCTTACAGAACTATGGCACTGTATCAAAACAAAACGCAGGGAGGTACACAGCGTTGCATGCAGGAAGAAAAAATTTCATACTGATGGAGGAATAGTTTCATAGGCATGAAACAAAAGTTTCCCGCAAGTGAAACAAAAGTTTCATAGGCATGAAACAAGAGTTTCACTTACGGGAAACAACCGGGATAAGAGAGGGAATCGTCCGGTAGAATATAGTCCCTCCTCTTTTTTATAGTTTGAACTTATACAGTTGCGCCATCACCTTCTGGTATTCGTTCTGCAACTGCATGTGATTCTGCATACTCTGATAAAGCGTGGTGACATCCACAAAATATTCAATCATCGAGATTTGCCCTGCTTGGATCGCCTTGTTCAACAGCACCAGGTTGTTCTGGCTTTTCAGCACTTCGCTATACTCGTCGATGGAAGTCTTCAAGGCCACTGACTGGTTATAGAGTTGGAGCAATTCGTTCTCTACCGCCGTCGTCGTGCTTTCCAGCTGTAAATCGGTGTAAAGGCTCTGTGCTTTCGCCTGCTTCACGTTGTTGCGATTAGAGAAAAGAGGAATGCTGATACCGACCAAAAAGCCATTGAAACGTTCGCCACCTGAAGATGGGTTCATACGGTAACCCAACTCGAACGAAGGCAATCCCATCGTCTTATTGACACTGATTTGTCTCGATGATACGGCCTTTGCACTTTGCAAAGCCAACAGACGCCGATCATTTCCCAAGATTTCCTGACGCAAGTCAGCAAATGAGAGTGGAAGTTCCACAGCCTCATAAGCCGTATCGGTCAGTTGAACAGCAATCCCTCCATTCAGCATTTCCAATTCCCGCTGCTTATTCACACGGGCCGCTTCGTTCATGCGTGCCTCGTTACGGACGTTCAAGAGTTCGAGTTCAATCTTGTTCGTTTCCAAAATATTGGCATCACCCTGTTCCAGGCGTTGCTGATAGAGTACAGCAAGCTGTTCGGCGCTTTTCCGACGGATATCCAGCAGGTTCTTTTGCTGGTTCAGAAAGATCAAGTCCAAACAGGCCTCTTTGGCTTGCAACAAAATCTGCTGGCGTACTTCTTCGCCCTGTCGATCGTAGTTTTCGCCCTTCTGCTTGGAAAGCTTGTTCCGTTGCATATAGAGAGACGGGAAGTCAAACGATTGCGAAGCGACTAATTCACCGGTGAATCCCATCCCCTCTTTGTTTCCATACAGATGAGAATAGGTAACGGTAGGATCAGGCAGGTTGTTGTCCAGTTTTGCTTCCAACTTTTGTGCCGTCACCATCTGACGGTTGGCCTGCAATTCCTTATTATTGGTTTCTACGCTCCGGAGCACTTCCTCGATGGAAGTTTGCGCCCCAGCCACCAATGCGGAAGAAAGCAATGCTATTGTTAATATGAATCGTTTCATTCTTTATCTTCTTTATTCATTAATAAATAAACAATCGGGATGATGAAGCCGTTCAAGAAAGTGGATGTCAACAAACCACCCAGGATAACGGTAGCCATCGGGCTTTGTATCTCATTGCCGGGCAGATCGCCGTTCAGCGCAAGCGGGATCAATGCGAGAGCCGAACTGAGCGCCGTCATCAGGATAGGATTCAAACGATCCATAGAACCTTGCAAGACAGCTTGCTTCAGCGGCACATTCTCTACGGTCCGGAGATGTGTATAGTGGCTGATCAGTAACATACCGTTACGAGTGGCAATACCAAACAGGGAAATGAAACCGATAATAGCCGGAATACTCACCTCGCCAGAAGTCAGCTTCAAGATAAACACACCCCCGATCAGCGCCAACGGCAAGTTCAACAGTACAACACCACTCTCTTTTGCATCCTTAAACTCATTATAGAGCAACAGGAAGATCACCAACAGAGACATCAACGAAGTAAGCAGTAATGTACGGCTGGCGGCTTGTTCACTTTCAAACTGTCCTCCATATTCGATATGATAGCCTTCGGGCAACTGGATGGAAGCATCCACCTTCTGCTGTATCTCATTAACGATACTGCGGAGGTCACGCTCGGAGACATTACCACTGATCACAATCTTACGCTGCACATTCTCACGGTTGATGGTGTTCGGGCCTGTCACGGAACGGATTTCAGCAACATAGCTCAACGGGACTTTCTTGCCGCCTGCATCAATCATCAGATTACGGATATCCTCCATTGTGGTACGGCTTTCATCCGAAGTCTTTACCGTCAGGTCAAATGTCTTGCCGTCGTCATACACCTGGCTGACAGCTTCGCCACCCAACATGACATTGACATACTCCTCAAACTCCGGCAATGTGATGCCATATTGTGCCATCAACTCGCGCTTCGGTGTAATGGTTAGTTGCGGACGCTCGATCTGCTGTTCCACTTTCAAGTCCACCAGACCGGGGATTCCTTGGATGGCTTCCTTGATCTGGTTACCGACCGTAAACATCAGGTTCAGATCCGTACCAAATAGTTTGATTGCGATATTTGCCTCCGTACCGGAAAGCATGGCATCGATACGGTGAGAAATCGGTTGTCCTATTTCGATATTGGCGCCACTGATGGTAGACAGTTTCTTACGGACATCATTCATAACGGCATCTCGGCTACGGTCTTTCAAGACAAATGGAGCTTCGATTTCCGACACATTTACACCTAAAGCATGTTCGTCTAGTTCGGCACGTCCGGTCTTTCGGGCAACCGTCTGGATTTCGGGAACCTGCATCAGCAGTTCCTCTGCCCGTCGTCCCATCTCGTCCGATTCTTCAAGAGAGATACCCGGAAGAGAACTTACGTTGATCGTAAACGAACCTTCGTTGAACGGCGGCAGGAAGCTGCGCCCTAACGTAAAGAATGTTCCCAATGCGATAAGAAACAAACCAATCGTGCATCCTAACACAATCTTCTTATGTATTAATGCACCATTCAAGGCCCTGCCATATAATTCTTTTAGCTTGCGGGCCACCCAAGCCTCCTTCTCTACTTTCTTGTCCGTAGACTTCCGGTTCAGCAGATAGCTGCACAACACCGGAGTCAGCGTCAACGCAACAACCGTAGAGGCAAACAGCGCAACAATAAAGGCGATCCCCAGTGGCACCAACATACGTCCTTCCATCCCATGCAGGAAGAAAAGGGGCACAAAGCTGACCACGATAATGAGTGTCGAATTCAAGATCGGCATACGCACTTCACGAGAAGCATCGAACACGACTTCCAGAATGGACCGCTGCTGATCAGGCGGCAACAAACGATTCTCTCGTATGCGTTTATACACATTCTCCACATCGACAATCGCATCATCAACCAACGAACCGATAGCAATCGCCATCCCTCCCAAACTCATGGTATTAATGGTCAATCCCATATAATGCAACGCCAGTATGGAAACTAACAAGGAAAGAGGTAAAGCAACCAGCGAAATCACCGTCGTACGGACATTCATCAGGAACAGGAACAGGACAATAACAACGAAAAAGCTGCCTTCGAACAAACTATTCTTTACATTATTAATAGAACTGTCGATAAAACGGCTCTGACGGAATATGTCGGTCGAAACATGCACATCGGCAGGCAGATTCTTCTGCAAGTCCGCCATAATCGCATCTAACTTTTCCGTCAAATCGATCGTGCTGGTATTGGGCTGTTTGGTAACCGTAATCAACACGGCAGGTTTCGCCCGTTCGGAAGCAGTTCCAAGCTTCGGACTCTTGCTACCGATCTTCACAGTTGCTATATTTTCCAACAAGACGGGGAAATCTCCGACAGTCTTAACGACTCCCTTTCCGATCTCCTCAGCATTCGCAGTAGAAAGGACACCCCGGATGATGTATTCGTTATCATATTCATAAAGGACACCTCCATTGGCATTCCGGTTCATGTTACGGGTAACGGTCAGTACTTCACCCAGACTGACACCATAATGTTTCATGCGGGCAGGATCGAGCAATATCTGGTATTCCTTGATATCGCCACCGATCACAGCAACTTGCGCCACCCCTCCTGTCGATAGCAATCGGGGACGGATGGTCCAGTCAGCAATCGTACGCAGGTCCATTTGGGTAGTTGGGGTAGTTCGCGAATCGTCCCTACTCTCACTTGCCTCATCGACCGTCAGCCCGATAATCATCATTTCCCCTAAGATGGAAGACTGCGGTCCCAGCGTCGGTTTCCCGACATTCTCCGGCAGACTCTCACTGACAACAGCCAACTTTTCGGAAACGATCTGGCGAGCCCGGTAAATATCCGTTCCCCAATCGAATTCAACCCACACAACAGAAAAACCCGTCGTAGAAGACGAACGGACACGGCGCACATCCATCGCACCATTCACAGCCGTTTCTACCGGAAAAGTGACCAAACGCTCCACCTCTTCGGGAGCCATACCGTTCGCCTCTGTCATAATGACAACGGTCGGCGCATTCAAATCCGGAAACACATCCACATCCGTATGGAAAGCGGTATATGTCCCGGCAATCATCAGCAGCAGGGAACAGATCAGTACAACTAATCTGTTATGCAGCGAGTAATATATTATCTTATTCAGCATAATCTTTTTTTAATTGACAATTGATAATTGACAATTGACAATTAAAGGACACGACAACCAATTGTCAATAGTCCATTGTCAATTGTCAACTCATTAATGGTTATGTGTATGTGCAGGAATTGCATTAGAAGCAGAAGCCAGCTTAATCTGGTAAGCACCGACCGTCACCACTTCGTCGCCAGCTTTCAAGCCACTCAATATCTGAACTTCGGAGCCGTTGTCGGCACCTAATGTCACAGGAACCTTTTTATAGGCTTCTTCATGCACGCGGACAAAGACAGAATAAACACCCTGCTCCTCGATAAGGGCGGAAACAGGGACACTGATTACATTCTGCATCGGAGCAGTAAGCAGATAAATCTCGACAAATGAGCCAGGAATAATAGCCCCTTTGTTATCAAACTCGAATGTAACCGGGACATAAAAAGAGTTAGTATCGGAGGCCTTGCCATAAGAAAGCAGACGTCCATGCAGATCGGATAGTTTATAAGTCACGTTATCGTACGGTGTACGGAAATTAGCGGACTGTACGGAAGGCAAATAGTTGTAATATTTCTCTGAAACCTCCGCACGCAACACCAAGCGGTTATTCTGCGAGATCGTAGCCAAAGGCTGGCCTACCGTCACATAATCGCCCTCTTTCACTTGCAAGTTTTTCAGATAACCATTCATTGGAGAAACGACCGACACACCGTTAGCGGTCTGTTTTCCTGCCACCGCTTCCCAAGCCACCTTCGCATTCTCGTAATTCAGACGCGCCTGTTCAAAATCCTTGGCAGAGACGATCTTATCCTCCACCAGAGTTTCCATACGTTCATATACTTTCTTTGCATTCTCGTATGCATATTTGGCCTTAGCCGCCACATTACCGTCAGACAAACTGCTCGAAGCAAGACTCAAAATAGCCTGTCCCTTGCGAACCGCCGTTCCATCGACAAACGACAGGTTGCCGAATGTCACCACACCAGGAACCGTAGCTACCACAGTAGACTCCTCTCCCTGCGCAGCCATCACCCGCCCGCTTGTTTTGATCACATCGGTAAAAGCACCCGGCCCAACCTTAGACGTCTGCAGTCCGACCGCTTCCGCCAATGCTTTCTTAAACGAGATTTCACCGGCATGTCCTTCTCCGGCCTCTTCATGTTCATGATCATGTCCCTCATGTTCATGGTCATGCCCTTCGTGATCGTGGTCGTGTCCTTCCTCGTGTTCATGGGCCTCATGTTCATGCTCTCCATGTGTCGCAGTATTGCCATTGCAACCTGCCAGGATGTAGGCGAAAACCACCCACATTAAATATACCTTTTTCATTCTGATTTATGAATTTTGATTTATGATTTGTGAATAAAAGAAAGTCAGTTTATGGTTTATAATTTATGGCTTATCATCAACACATAAATTATAAATCATAAATCAAATTCATACGGAGGCGCACGAAGCCCTGATGCAGAAACGATCCACGTATCATGCAAGGACTCGATGTAGTAAGCCCGGTCATTCTCGAACAAGAGCTTATAAAAGACCGGAGCAGGAGGATTTATATAATCAAACAGTACAAGCAAAGGGAAAAGAAACTGGTTCACGTTTCCATCCGTCACATGCGAGAAAATGGAAGTGTAGAGTGCGATATTATGCCCGCTGCATCCGCAATCATGTGACTCAGGACTCCCATGCCCACCATGAGCAGCCTCGGCTGACAGTGATTTATAGCATGGCAACCCATTACTATGATGATGGTGCGGTACAACTACCGACATAAGCATCACGATACTAACAAGCAGCATCACATATTGATATATTTTCTTTTTAACTCTCATACTTCCGACTACAAAAATAAGAAGTTTTTCATTATTACGCAATTATGCCTCCTAAATTAAATGTATTCACACTCAAAACAAACCTCCGGCCCATTTTTATTTCGTTTTTTGAAACAAAACTCCTTTTTATTGCGTTTATACAAAAGGTGCTATTTTATAATTAAAGAAGGGAGAAATAAGAAAATGATTACAGAAGTTCTCAATAATAATCTGATTGAGGCGATGAGAATCAGAATACCCGACGGTACAAACCTGGCAAACGTACTAATGGATATTTTATATATTGGAAAAGAGGCGGTCTACCGTAGATTAAGGGGGGGGGAGTTCCCTTCACATTGGCCGAAGTGGCAGCTATATCAAAAAGCCTGGGTGTTTCATTAGACCAGATTATCGGAATCAGCTCTGCAAACACAGCAATGTTCAATCTGAATTTTCTACACTATTCGGAGCCATTACAGACCTATTCATCCATGATCCGGCGCTATGCTGAGATTTTAGAAACGATGTCTGGCGATCCGAAATCAGTGCTCAGTACGGCCTCCAATATGTTGCCGCAGGCTTTTTACCTGAAATACGACTATCTGTCACGTTTCCGTCTGTTCAAATGGATGTATCAACATAAACAAGCGACATACAGCTATGCGGGAACAGAGAACCTGGAGATCGGCATGATCCGAATTTATTCAATCAACTCGATCACTTCCCTGGATAAAGCATTTTGTAAAAGCCAGAAAGACTGGATCAAATCTCTCAAAAGATTTTCAACCAATATATCGGTTAGCGGTGAAATACAACGCATCCAGTTCTTCAACACCCAAAGGGAGCATATAAAGGAGCTTTAAGATCTTTTCCGGCAGGGAAGAAAGCTGTGTCAATATAAACTGACCTACGAACTGACATAAATTAGGCATGGATATAAACCAATACAATCCATGCCTAAAAAATCGTGATGAAGATATTCTGACATCTCCTTGTTATTAGGGAATAAACCTTTATTTGTCCAGTTTGGCACAAATAAGTTCAGCCGCTTTCTTACCGCTCATCAGCATACCGCCAAAGATCGGCCCCATGCGGAAACTACCACTCACCCCATTGGCAGCCATACCTGAAACGAACAGTCCCGGATAGATTTCCTTCGTATTTTCTACGGTTGTAGACTCACCCAGCTCGACATTCAACGAACGTTCGCCGATCACACCCCCAGTCGGAGTATTCAGCTTGATATCGTTCTTGCGAGCCACCACGCGCGCGATCTCACAGTCATGGCCGGTTCCTTCCAGGACAGCCTTAGACATAATCGTCAGCGGGTCCACATGCATCCCCTCGCGGATAACCGGAGCCCAGTTCACAACTACACCGGCTACGGCATCGTTATGGAACACCACGTCTTCTACGGAATAGCAGTTGAAAATAGTCGCACCGGCTTTCGTCGCACTATAGATCAAAGCCGAGGTTGTGTGCACGGAATCCATAATATAAGTACCGTTTCCGGCATCCTTATAACTTACACCCAACTCACGTATGATCGGCATAGCCTCTTCCTGAACCACGATATCGTTGAACATCATGGCGCCGCCCCACATACCTCCACCAGGAGCCAGCTTACGGTCGAACAAAGCCACCTTTTTTCCGGCCTTAGCCAGATAATAAGCGGCAACGATACCAGAAGGACCGCCACCGACAATAGCGACATCAATAGACAAATTGCTCTTTAACTTCGCAAAGTAAGAGTCGATAATTCCTGTTGAAACAATCTGTTCCATTACAAAATAATAATTAGAGTTCAAACATCGGGAAGCACATAGAGGTAACGCTTCCCTTTATTTAGTAATTCTACCTTTTCCCTTCACGGCGTTATCCGGCAGGTTCAATGGGTATAATCTCAGCCTGTATAGTAAGGCACCCCTATGATAAGTCGGTTGCAAAGATAATAAATTATCCGAAATGCGGCGGACGCTTGTTCATTTTCCGTTCCACAAAATTCTTCATGAAAGCAACCGTCTCGTCTACTCCCAACACGGAGACATCTATCGAAAAGTTGTAGGTGGATGCAACTCCCCATTCCTTATTCGTGTAATAGTTATAATAAGCAGCACGCGACTTGTCGGTCTTCAGCATCAATTCCTCCGCCTGCTCGACCGTCAGGTCCTGGCTTTCGATGATCCGTTGAATACGGTTTTCCTTGTTGTTATGAATAAAGAAACTCAAGCAGTCGGGATTATCACGAAGGATATAGTCGGCACACCGTCCGACAATCACGCAAGAACCTTTTTCCGCCAGATTACGGATCGTATCGCTCTGATACAGAAACAAACGGTCGTTAGACAACACATCGGCATACGGTGGAAACAACCCCATATACGAATAGCCCATTGTAAAGGCATACGCCAAACCACTGGAAGCCCTCTCATCCGCTTTCTCGAAAAACTCCTCGCTCAGTCCGCTTTCTTTCGCGGCAAGCGCCATCAGCTCCTTGTCATAATAGCCAATGCCCAGTTCTTTTGCCAGCTTCTGTCCTACCTCACGACCACCGCTGCCGAACTGCCGGCCGATGGTCAATATGATTTTATTATCCATGTCTATCTATCTTTTTGGTATCAAGACAAAGGTAAATAAAATTTATTTAGAATGAAACTTCCTGAACTGGTTTATCAAGACGAGGGCCGTAACAATCGTAGCTGTCGTGTCGGCGATCGGGATGCTGATCCATACTCCAAGTGTTCCAAGCCATCGGGGAAGGATCAGCAAGCAGGGAACAAGAAACAGCATCTGCCGGGTGAGCGAGAGGAAGATGGCCTTCTTCGACATCCCGATAGAAAGGAAAAAGTTTGTCGCCACCATCTGGAAACCGACAATCGGAAAGACTGCAAAGACGATATGCAAACCATACACTGCCGCCTCGATCAGTTCCGGATCGGTCGTAAACATGCGGACAATCATAGACGGGAACAACTGACAGAGCAAGAACCCTGTTGTCGCCACCCCTATCGCCCACTTCATCGTCAGCTTCGTCACCTCCGTCACACGCGAATACTGGCGGGCACCGAAGTTATAGCCGGCAATCGGTTGCATTCCTTGGTTGAATCCCATGATAATCATGATAAAGAGGAATACCACCCGATTCACGATCCCGTATGCCCCAATCGCCATATCGCCCCCGTGTTCTTTCAGCCCCCGATTGATCAGAATCACGATCAGGCAAGCGCAGAGATTCATTAGGAAAGGCGACATCCCGATATAAAGAATCCCCTTCACGATCTCGCTTTTCAGCCTGTAAATGCCTTTCTTGAAATGCAACAACTCCTTCGGGCGAGAAAAATGGATCAACTGTCCGGCCAACGAAATGACCTGAGAGATGACGGTAGCCCATGCCGATCCTTTGATTCCCCAACCGAAGCCGAAGATAAAGAGCGGATTCAGCACACAGTTGATCACCACTGACGCCAGCGTCGCATACATCGCTAATTTCGGAAAACCGGAAGAACGCAACACCGCATTCAGTCCGAGATACATATGAGTAATCACATTTCCCATCAGGATCACATTCATATAGTCGCGGGCATACGAAATCGTGTTCTCGCTCGCCCCGAAGAAATAGAGGATCGGGTCGAGCAACAACATAAACACCAACGTAAATGCAAGCCCCAAGACTACGTTCAGCACCAGTACGTTTCCGAGTACCTTGTTCGCCCCTTCATAATCTTTCTGTCCCAACTTCACGGACACCAACGTCGAAGCCCCCACCCCGACCAGCGAACCGAAAGCAGCCGCAAGGTTCATTAACGGGAAAGTCAAAGCCAGGCCCGAGATTGCCAATGGTCCTACCCCGTGTCCGATAAATATACTGTCCGCCATATTATAAAGAGAAGAGGCGGTCATGGCGATAATGGCCGGTATGGCGTACTGTGTCAACAACTTGCTGATGTGCTCGGTTCCAAGCACTAAAGGAGAATTTTGTTTACTCATGTTGCAAAGGTACGGAGAATCCGAAAAAAAGGTTACTTTTGTTTTCTTATAAAGTATAAAAAATGGCGGAAAATTTAATCATCAACGGTGGGAACAAGCGGGAACTGTATGAGACGCTGCTCCCTCAATTACAATCGCTGACAGCGGGAGAAACAGACATTATCGCCAATATGGCGAATGTCGCCGCTGCCTTGAAACAAACATTCGATTTTTTCTGGGTAGGCTTTTATATCGTGAAAGAAGAGATGCTCGTGCTCGCCCCTTTCCAGGGTCCTCTTGCCTGTACGCGTATCCGGTACGGGAAAGGCGTATGCGGGACAGCCTGGAAAGAAGTACGGACGATCATCGTACCGGATGTGGAGCAGTTTCCGGGGCATATCGCCTGTAGCTCCGCCTCGCGGTCGGAAATTGTCGTACCGGTGATCAGAGATGGAAAAGTGGTTGCCGTACTGGATATCGACAGCGACAAGCTGAGCGAGTTTGACAAGATGGATGCGGAATATCTGGAACAGCTCTGTGCCTTTTTGCCCATGTAACAGATCGAAGATATGATCACGAAACCTCACTTTTTGTTTCACAAGGTAATGACGCCCAAAATAAGGACCCTTTACCATAGGTAGATTCGAAACCTACTTTACCTCCCATTGCCTCGGCGATAGCTTTGCAGATCGACAATCCGAGGCCGGTCCCTTGGGCAAATTCGTCCAATTTCTCGAATCGATGAAAAACCCTGTTTTTCTTTTCATCAAGGATACCGATACCACTATCTTTGACATAAAAATAAATGCCACTTTTCGTTGCATCATATCCCATTTCAATCGTACCCTTAACAGTATATTTAATTGCATTGATCATATAGTTTGTCAGGATTTGCGCCACACGATTCTTGTCCAAGCAAACCAAACATTTGTCATACCGGTTCACGATAACCAAATTCACATCCGGATTCGTAATACGTTGTTTCATCGATACGGCAAGCTCGTCAAAATAACCCGACAAGTCAAAATCCTCATACTTCAATTTTACGCTTCCAGATTCGATTTTGGACAAATCGAGGATATCACTGATTAGCTTCAAAAGCAATTCATTGTTATTGTTAATAATCCGGGTATATTCTTCTTTTTCATCCGGATCATTTGTCTCGACAAGCAGATTCGAGAATCCTACGATAGCGTTTAAGGGCGTACGGATCTCATGGCTCATATTAGCAAGGAAAACCGATTTTAACCGATCCGACTCCTCTGCATGCTTGAGTTCTTTGATCATGCGTTCCTTGTCTGTTATATCATCTATGCGAATGACGAAGCCATCAATTTCACCGGTATTTCTAAACACAGGGGTGGCAAATAACTCAACCATCCTGTTTTCTTCGAGAAAAATCCTCATCTGCTCCACTCTATGCGATACGGCAGCCCGTTGTATCACGCAATTTTCGCAAGGAGACCGGCGATTATAAGTACTTTTATAGCAAAGCTCTCCCTGCCTATAAGCTCCATTTGGAAAAGCGGTCGAACACTTCACCATATTTTCCCATTGAACGACATAGTCGGGGGTAATATAAGCCAGTCCTGAGTTTATATTATTAAGTATCAGCTCCGCCTTTTGATTGCTTTCTTTCAGCTCTTCCTCGGCACGTGTCTTTTCAGTCACGTCCTCCATGACAAACGTATAGCTGCCAATCCGGCCATTCGGATCGATAATCGGCTTTCCGTTACATTCGACCCAAACATCATCATTATTTTTATTCGTACTGTAATATTTCGTTTGTGCTATTGTTTTGAAATTGTAAGGAAACCGGACACTGATCGGTTTTTTACTGTATACAGCATTTTTCACACAATCAGGAACATTCGGGTTATCATATATAGAAGGCTTTTTCCTGATAGCACCCTCAATATCGGATATCCCGAATATAGCAGCATCCGTATCATTCAAAAAAGAAATCGTACCGTCGTTATCATAAAGTTCTATTCCTACAGGCAGTGAATTCATAATTGTCAGCATCTGATTGTAAAGGTTCTCGTACTTAAACTGAATAGCCCCGTAATCCTGCGAAATAACCAGATAACCGATTATCTCTTTTTGCTTGTTACGAATGATGGAGATTGTTCCATCAATATGATCTATGCCTTTTTTGACCGTCTTGAAATAGTCGGTTGTTTTTACTTTATCGAAGTCATATTCCAGAGAGAAATGAACATCCTGACCGGCTTTGATATCATCTATTATTTTATCTGAGAAATTTGGATTTTCAAACAGGCTGATTCCAAGTGCCTCATTTAAATCGACAACCCCCATAATTTCCATTTCGGCCTTGTTTGCATCGATTAGCAAACCATTCCTGTCATAGAGTTCAAGACCTATGGGCAAATATTCTTTAACGACATCAGAGAATAATATTAGTTTATCATCCAGTTTCAGCCTCGATTTAGGGAATGTTTGAATTCTTGCCATAATTGCATTTTTAAGATTGGATATTATCAATTGTATCTTGTCACCTGTTTGAGGGTGTGCCGAATATAGGTATTCATGGGACGCAGACAACGCAGACGAGCGCAGATTAACGCAGATATTATTAATTATCAGCAAAATAAATCTGCGTCCGTCTGTGTGTTCTGCGTCATCTGCGTCCAGTGATATCAAATTGACACACCCTCTTCAAACCACTTGTTTACCTTCCCGTAGACCTGCGAAGGCATTTCAAGCCACTTGTTTGTCTCCCCGTATAGCTACAAGGGCATTTATACTTGCCTGTTTGCTATCTCGTATGCCAACAAGGTTATTTCAGATAAAGCCATACTTGCAAAATCGCTATAGGGGATTATCAAAATGACGAATTAAAACGTTCGTTTTTTTTAGTCATTTGCAAAGGTAGAATATATGTTTTGATAATCAAGAGATTTTGAAAATAAAATATTTTGAAAATCAATATTTTAGCTATGTTTTGGTGTGCGTAAAAAATAACGAGAAATCCAAATTTTAATAGTAAAAAAAATGACTAAAAAAAACGAACGTTTTAATTCGTCATTTTACATTTCAGTATAGGCCTTGTATTTCAAATTCCACAAAAGCATATCCCTATATACACCATAACTTTTCTTAACATTATACTTTCCTCTCCTGATGCGGGTTTCAGAAATCCGTTTTTAGTTATTTTCATGATTTTGCTAAAAACAAGGCAAAAAAATAGCCGGACGGTACGCTGAAGCGTCAGCATTCCCCGTCCGGCCATCGATAAATAAGATCACTCGACCGTCACCATCTCCCCCTCCGTATTTGCCCGGACGAGATGGTCATACATCGCCTCGCAATAGACCGGAGGCAAGTAGAAACGACCAGGATAAACGGCGCAGAGGTTGATGCGGACCGTCACCTGTTTTCCGGCAGGCAGATAGTCGATATAGCTGTAAGCACGATCGTCGCGAATATCCTGGTAGTTGACACCTGCCGCCCGGTTATCTGCCGTACCGCCTGTAAGGAAGCGCGTGTTCAATATCTCCCATCCGGCCGGAAAAACCTCCGTCAACACCAAATGGCTATAACCACGAGGAGACGGATTTGCGATAGTCACCACAGCCGTGAAGTTCGTACCCTGCTGCAAAGTGGAGGCATTCACCGGATGACCGTCATGATCCATATAGCTGACGGCAAGCGTCAGACCATTCGCATAGGCTTTCTCTTTGCCCTCGGCCGGGATACCTTCGGTCACAAGGCGAGCGAACAGAGTGGATTTGCCGGTGTTCTTCAACTCCAAGGAGACGGAAGAGGCTGCCTTGTCAAGCAAAGTCTCCGTCCAGATATTCCGGGTGGTGGAAACCTTCTCCGTCTTGCCACCCAAAGTATAAGAAAAATCCATAGAACCGGACACCTTGTATTTTTTCATATAATCAGAAAGGGCCACCAGGCTGAATGCCGTGGATTGCGTGCTCAGCCAATCGTCGGATGCGAGCGTCTTAGAGATTTCATTTGCCAAGAGAGCCGCTTCCTTACCGCCATCGAGCAGACAGAGCGTCATCAGGCGGATTGAGTTGTCGCGCAGGTCGCTACCGAACGTCCGGTCATATTCAGAATAAGCCGTTGTCAGAGCCGTCGTCTTTGCGATCAGCTCCTTCGATACATCCGGGCGACCGACCAAAGCATAACCGGCTGCCAGCAGATAGCGGCTCATAGGTGCAAGTGTCTTACTCTCTTTCAATCGGTTCATGGCGCCTACCTCGGCAGTTTGGCCCAAAGCGAGGACGAACAAACGGTATGCCTGCGTCATTTCTTCGGATTCAGCCCAATAGGAGGTTTCCGGTTTCCAGTTACGGGCAATGCGGCTCAAGTCGTTCAACACATCCCGTTTCATACCTTCGGGCACAAGGTAACCTTTCTTCTCCGCTTCCAGCAAGAAATGAGTAGCGTAGACAGTGCCCCAGGCATTGCTGCTCGTTCCGCCGGGCCAGTAGGAGAAAGAGCCGTCTACTGTCTGGTAGGAACGCAGGCGGCGGATTACCTCTTTCACAGCCCTTTCAGTCAATTGTTCTTGTTCGCGGGTCAACGAGGCGAACCCGCTCAAGTACAGTTGTGGGAATGCCTTCGAGGTGATCTGTTCGACACATCCGTGCGGGTAGCCTAACAGGTAGGACAACCGCGTGGAGAGATTGACAGGTTGGACATCCGACATTTCGAGCATAAGGGAGTTCGTACCCTCCACGCCGGGAAGGCCGACTGTCCCTTTCCAGCTCTTTCCGGCTTCGAGCGTCACAGGCGTCACCTTGACTTGCGGACGGCGCACGGAGCGGATTTCGATATCAGTTTCATATACGGACTTCTCACCGCCGCTAATAGCCGTGATCCTTACATGTCCGGCTCCGGGGGTATCTTTCACGCGGATGCGGAACTGCGCCGATTTGTCACCGACCGCTTCGAAATGCAGCGTACGGCTTGCCTCGCCGACTATCTCCATGTTACCGGAGCAGGCGATCGTGACCTGCACGTCTCCAACTCCTTTTTCGGTAGCAAAGACGGTAGCGGGAACCACCATCTCCTCTCCTATGCCGATAACGCGCGGGAGTGTACCGAGCAGCATGACGGGCTTGCGCACGAGCACGCTCTTCTCCGTATTACCGTAAGCCTCCCCGTTTCCGGCGACGACCATGACGCGGACACGGCCGTTATAGTTCGGCATCTTATAAGTATGCTGCCGTTTTTCTCCTTTTTTCAGCAGGAACGGGCCGGCAAATTGTACGACCGGCTTGAAGCGGTTCACGATCGCTTTCGGACCTTTATTCAAAGCGTCGTCGCCACCGATGCTGAACAGTTGCTCAATGCGGCCGCCATACGCACCGACCACATAGTTGTACAAATCCCAGGTATTGACACCCAATGCTTCGCGGGCGTTAAACGCCTGCCAGGGATCGGGCGTACGGAAGCGGGTCAGGTCAAGCAACCCTTCGTCGACAATCGCCAGCGTGTAGGCCATCTCACGACCGTTCTTCTCGGAAACCGTCACGTGGTAAGGTGCTTCCGGCTTGATCTCGTCCGCCATACGGACAACCGGAGCCAAATGGCTTTCGGGAGAAGTCACCGTGAAGGGGACGACACCGTACATACGGATCGGCAAGTCGTTCTTCGTGACACCATGCGGTTGCAAGAGTGTTATATAAAGGTACGCGTTTGGCTGCATATCCGGAGTGACGTCGAGCTTGACCGTAGTCTGCCCGTCGTTGCACATGTGCTCAGTGGTCGAGAGGATACGTGTTCCGTTCTCAATGCTGATGATCGCGCGGCTTCCCTTGACAGAGGGGAAGGTAACGACGATCTGTTCGCCTGGTGCGTATGTGTCCTTGTCGGTCTTGAAGGTTAGCATATTGGCGGAGGAAGAACCGTCAGCATCGCGTCTGCCTTCACTGTAAGGCCAGTCGAAATAGTTCATCACACCGGTAGAGTGTTTGCTCTCTTTGTCTTTCACCGAGATAAAATAGGTTCCCCAATCGGCATCGGCATATTTCAGGTTGAAAGAGGCCGTGCCATTCGTGCCAGTACGGATGGTGAAGGTTTTCACCGGCTTGTTATACGAATTGGAGACATAGTTAGCCAGATTGCCGTTGTCCGAGCTCCACCACCAGTACCAATGGACTTTATAGACTTTCACTTCGAGTTCAGTATTGGCTACCGCCTGCCCGAGATAGTCGACGGAAGCTACTTCATATTTATATTCGGTTCCGGTCTTCAGCGGTTCCTCATCTTGCTGGGGCGACTTGATGCCGGCATAGCGGCGATAGGGTGAATAGGACGCCCGATTGGCGTCAATGCTGAAATCGCCGGATTCCTCATACACACGGGTGACAAAACTCGCCAACAACATGCCGGGAGCCGAAGCACCGATCTCGAAACGGGCTTTGATGATGGCGTTGCCCGCTGCATCGGTCGTACCGGAAATCACTTTGCTTTCTTCGCTGTTGAAAATTTTCGAAGGATCATCGAAATAGAATTTCTTATAGCCGGAAAAGGTGGTCGGGGTCGAGATAAAGGTTCCCTGGATGTCGTATTTCAGATTGCGGGCAGTCGCTCCTTGTAGCCATTCCACGTGCATAGCAGCATCGAGCGGTTCGCCCCGGAGCAATTTTTTTTGGGGCATCGTAAGGGATATCTTCAAGCGGTTCGGTTTGATCGTTTCGATACGGAGACGCTTCGTAAAGGTGACGCCGCCTACATTCACGTTGACATTCCACGCGCCTGTCGGTGCATCAGGTTCGGTCGGCATATCGAAAACATAAAGTCCTGCTTCACCTTTTGTCTGTGTCTTGCGCAGGTAGAGCTGGCCGAGCGGATTGTAAAGTTCCATGATGACCGGATGATTAGCTGGGAGCATCCGGCTGCGGTCGTTCAACATAAAGCCGAGATGCAGCGTGTCGCCCGGACGCCATACACCGCGGTCGCCGTAGATGAAGCCCTTGATGCCTTTCTGCACGACTTCTCCGGAGACATCGAAGGAACTCAGCGAAAGGGCGGAACCGTCGTCTACACGAAGATACGAGCGTTGCTGTCCGAGGGAAGCAGTCAGATAGAACGGCTTGCCGTTTTTCAGCGAGAAACGCACCTGCCCTTTGTCGTCCGTCACGCCGGAGGCTAATTCCTGACGCTGGTAGTTGTAGGCAACGACTTCGACGCCTTTCTCCGGATGGGTGCTCAGAATGTTATGTACAAGGACAGTCATATCGTTATCTTCGCCGGCCATCGCCAACAGACCGAGATTGGTGGCAAGGACATTCTTGCCGACGGTCGTGTTATAATAATAGCTGTTGGAACAGGGGTCGCCACGTTTGCTATAATCGTAGTCGGACCAGTCGAAGTCGCCGTTATAGTAGTAATAACCGCCTCCATCGAAACGGCTGCTTTCTTCCTTGAACTTGATCTCATCATCGGCAAGCAGTTGTTCTTTACTTTTCTTGACGAGGTCTTCGCAGGGAAAGGCAGACAAATCCCGGTTGAACGACAGTTCCACCCGGTAGATGGCACCGGGTTCGGGGTCGATCAGTTCTTTCAAGTCGATCGCGTAGGTATTCCAGCGGTTGAGCTCCTGGGTGGCATCTTCATCGAGGAAGATCGTTTTACGCGCGATCAGGCGACCGACACGCATCAGGTCACTCGTTCCTTCGAGATCATTCACCTGAAGGAATTGTCCGATGTTATGTTCGAATATTTTGATGACACGCACTACTACGCCACGCAAGTAGACGGCTTGAAAAGGAACGGTCAGTTGTGTGGACTGCGGGATGATCACTCCGTTGCCGATAAAACGGACTTCCGGCTTCTCATCACTGACTACGATCTGGCGGACGATACTTTCTTTCAGGTTCAGCCCGTTTTTGCTTCTGATGTTCTGGCTCAGATGAACATTAAGGGCACCTTTGCTACCTGCATCGGGATAAAGGCGGAGCTTATTGCCCTCGACATTGACGGTCTCCGATTTGTTACCGTCGATCCAGGCAAGTCCCTGCATGTTTTGTGCCGCATCGAGTAGTTTCGTAAAGGTGACTTCGACGTAACGTTCCGGCTCTGCGACATATTCGACTTCGTACACGGCAAAATCATTCAGTTCGGGAATGTCAACGGATAGCAGTTCCTCTTCCGGCACTTTCAGCTTGTTCGGAGCGACAGATAGTTTGAAGGCACGTGCCGCGTCCGTCCCAGCCTGTATGTTCGGGATGAAGACTTCGTGCCTCTTTCCATCGGGACTATGCTGCCAGGTGGCATCCGCCTTTTCAGAGAAACGGACAAGCGACTCTACGGTTTCGGGCATCTCCTTGTCCGGCGTGAACACCGAGCAGACGATGTCATAACCGTTTTCATTCTTCCGGTTGATATCGACGGATTGCAGGTTGGCCCGCAGCAACAGAGGTTGTGTCGAGAATCTGAATGTAAAATACTTGTCTTTCCGTTCCGTATCGAACCACTCTGAAAGGTCTGCCTTTACCTCGTAACGGGTGCCGCGCTCGAAACTTTTAGTCGGCTTGAATACAATCGTCCGATTGTTCTCGAATGCCCACTCGCCAGCCGTCTCGGGTTTGATCCGAACTAAGTCGTGGAGCTGTTCAGGCTTCATCCTGTCAGCTGCTATTTCCTGGTTGAAAATCAAATATACGGGTGTATATCTTGAAATCGTACCGGAGGTAAACGCCTCCACATAGGGACTGAGAGGGAGCTCTTCGGACTCACCTTTTCCTTCACATCCGCAGACTAAAAGCGAAAAACAGCAGACGCAGAGATAATATAAATATTTCACCATATTTCCAGCATTTAATATTACAACTTCAACAAACAGACTATCTGCAAATATAAACATTTCCATACACATATATGATTACGGCTCTTGCTTTTAAAACCATGTTTTGCCGAAAATATCATTTGGTTATCCTTTTTACCATACTCATATCTTTTTGCTATGTTAAAAAATATTACCCGCTATAGTAATTTCAAATAAATGCACTACTAATCCGATTTTGACGGGATGGCAGTGACATTTTGATAATGGGCAAACGCCCTTAAAAACGGATGAAGTGTATATCATTATTGCTATTTTTTACCAAATGGTAATTTCCAGCCGGACTTAAAGGACTACTTTTGCAAACCGAAATAAAAAGTAATTTGAGTTATGCAAAGAGATCGTATTGATTTTGGTAGTATGAACATTCCGGTTCTATTCCGCAAAATCTTTTTCCCGACGTTACTGGGAATGGTTTGTATGGCGTGTATCACGATTGCCGACGGTATATTCGTGGGGCGTGGCGTGGGAAGCGACGCGTTGGCCGCCGTCAATATCGTCGCCCCGATTTTTATGGTGACAACAGGGATAGGGCTGCTCTTCGGGGTGGGATCGTCGGTCGTGGCTTCCGTCCACCTGTCGCAAAGAAAAGTGAAGGCGGCCAACATTAATATTACACAAGCGTTGCTGGTGTCCCTCTTGTTGATGGCTGCAGGAATATCCTTGGTAATGTTGTTCAACAAACAGACGGCCTATATGCTGGGGAGTTCCGACCAGTTGCTACCACTTGTGCTGGAGTATATGAACTGGATCGTGCCATTCTCTATCTTTAGCATGCTGGCCAACATCGGGATGTTCATGATCCGGTTGGATGGCTCACCGAAATTCGCGATGCTGTGCAACGTTGTTCCGGCTCTGATAAACGTCGTGCTCGACTATGTTTTCGTTTTCCCGATGCAGATGGGACTGACCGGGGCAGCACTGGCAACTGCGTTAGCAGAGGTAGCAGGCGGCTTGATGGTGTTGGTCTACCTGTTCGGCTTTTCCAAGACGTTACATTTATACAAGTTGAAGATGAGTATGAAAAGCCTTCGCCTGACCTGTCGGAACACAGGGTATATGATCCAGTTGGGAGCCTCGGCAATGCTGGGCGAACTGGCGATCGCCTGCATGATGCTGGTCGGCAACTATGCTTTTATCCGGATGCTGAAAGAGGATGGCGTAGCAGCATACAGTGTGGCCTGCTATTGCCTGCCAATCGTGTTCATGATCGCGAACGCAATCGCCCAATCGGCACAGCCGATCATCAGCTACAATTATGGCACGGGAGATGCTGCACGAGTACATGAGACGTTCCGGCTTTCGTTGAAAACGGCTTTTATCTCTGGGCTGACAGCTTTTGCCGTGATGTATGTGTTCTGTCCTTATATCGTAGCGATGTTCCTGGAACCCGGCTGTCCGGCTTACGGGATTGCGACAAAGGGAATCCCCTACTTCGCTTCCGGGTTTATCTGTTTTGCTTTGAATATTGCATGGATCGGGTACTACCAGAGTATCGAATTAGCACGGAAAGCGATGCTTTTCATGCTGCTGAGAGGAATCATCCTGATGAGCATATGTTTCCTCGCTCTTCCTCATTTGTTGGGAGAAAAGGGGCTATGGCTGGCTGTCCCGTGTGCCGAACTGATCATCTTTATCGCACTGACGATAGATTACCAATACCGGCACAAGATATGCAGAGTGGTGGAATAAGGTTGTTATCCTTTGGCATTCCGCATCACCCGCTCTATCGCATCGTCCATCTGAGCGATGGACTCCAGACCGAGTGTCATGCAATGCAGATTGCTTTCGGTGACGGCAAAACGGATGGAACGTTCACGTTCTGCATCAGAAACGTGTTTGCCTTCACCGAAAATTTTCATTCCGATAAGCCCTTTACCTTTTTTGCGGGCCTTACCTAAAAGTTCGTTTACGGCTTCAGTCGTGCCATCCATATGGCTTTGGAACGGATTCAGACGAGCAAGGATAACGTCGCACCACGGGTTGTCGACAGCCTCGACCATCGCATCCCAGTTATGACAGGAGACGCCGACAGCTTTCACAATACCGTCCTGCTTGGCCTTTGCCAGACCGTCCATATAAAACTTACGGGTTTCCGCCCAGTCGCCTTTCGTCATGCAGTGCAACAGAAGGATATCGAAATAGTCTGTACCAGCTTCCTGGCGGAAACGGTCAAGTGTTTTGCTGACCGGCTCACGTTTTTCCGACCCTTCATCGTACGTCCACATCTTCGTCATCAGGGTGAGTTTCTCGCGGGGCAACTCTTTCAGGGCTTTTCCGACAAATGGCTGCGAACCGTACATATCAGCCATGTCGAAGAAGCGAATACCGCGTTCATAACCGTGACGGGCCATCTTCACAAAGTTATCCAGTCCGAGCCGGGTCTGGTTGGACTGGTAATTCCAGCCTTTCGTCCCGGTTCCCATAGCTATACGGGAGACTTTCAATCCGGTCTTTCCCAGTTTCACCCTGTCGACCGATATATCCGAAGGAACGGCCATCCGTATATTGGCAAGTCCCGTGTGAGCTAAAGATAAACCGGCTACTCCGGCAACTCCTGTTTGAATAAATTTGCGTCTGTCCATCTCTATACTTTTTTAGGTAATACTTTTTTTAATATCAAGTAGCCGCACAAACCGGAAATAAACGAACCGGCAAATACGCCCAACTTTGCCTGATTCAACAGCTCTGCTCCAATATCGGGCATCCCGGCGAAAGACAAGTTCGCGATAAAGAGGGCTACCGTGAACCCGATACCGCCCAACATCGACACCCCGAAAAGGTTCCGTTTGCTCACCCCTTCCGGCATCGTTGCAAGACGCAAACGGACAAAAACATAAGTGAACAGGAATATGCCCAGCGACTTTCCGACAAACAGGCCGAGGAATACCGCCAACGGGATTCCCGGTAACGCACCGATCCCGATATCTCCGAAAGTAACACCTGCGTTAACAAAGGCGAAAAGGGGCAGGATCAGATAATTGACTAACGGATGGAGCTTGTCGGCTATACTTTGCAACGGACTGATCGTTTTGTCCGCTAACGAATGGATATTGTTGAGTACCTGAATCTGTGTCGGCGAAAGAACCGCCGCCTTCCGGGAATGACGCACTTCGGTGTAATCCAACATATTCAGATAGCCGGTCATTTCACAAGTGAAATCATCCAGCTTGACAACCGGACGGGCCGGAACGGTGAATGCAACCAGTACGCCCGCTATTGTCGGATGAATACCTGATTCAAGAAACAGCATCCACACGAAGAAACCTATTATATAATAGAAAGCAATGTTATTCACTCTCATCCTTCCCCCCACATATAGCAAGGCCAGCAGGACGAGTGAAACCAGAAGCGGCTCGAACGCAATCTCACCACTATAAAACAAAGCGATAATAATGATACCGCCGATATCGTCAACCACCGCCAATGCCGTCAGGAAGATACGCATACTGAGCGGAACCCGTTTCCCCAACAGCCCTAAAACAGCCAGTGCAAAGGCGATATCGGTCGCCATCGGAATAGCCACACCTCGCACTTCGGGTGCCGAATGACAAACCAGAAAATAAAACAATACCGGAACGATCATCCCGCCGCAGGCCGCAATAATCGGAAGCAGCGCTTTCCGTACCGAGCTCAACTCCCCGATCAGAATTTCCTGCTTAATCTCCAATCCGATCACAAAAAAGAAAACCGCCATCAAAGCATCATTCACAAAGGCCAACATTGGCATCGCTTCTCCATGATGCATAAACGGTGTGAAATTGCCTATCTTCAAATCAATCGGATGCGACAGGATATTATGGTAAGACTCCGCCCAGGGCGAATTGGCGAATAACATGGCAAGAATCGTAGCCATGAACAATAAGATACTCGCGTTCGGTCTCTGCATAGCGAAACGACGCAACGGTTTAAGGATAACGTTGATGGTTCTATCCATATGGTATTTAAATATTTATGGGAAGCGGCGTGCAAACCGCTTCCCTCTGAGTTTTTCCTAACAACTGTCCGCCTATTTGCCAGCTTGCTCCAGCTCATAAGCGCTGCGGGTCAGTTTTTCAACCCACACGACAAATATACCAGTTAAAATTAAATTAAACACTATGGTGAGCACGGAAATCATAAGCGCAGGACCTCCTAAATTGTAGCCAAGCGCAATAAAGATAATCCCGGCCCCTACTTCACCGCGTGTAAACATGCCGATCGACAGTGCCAGACGTTCGCGCTTCCGCCTTTCCCGGTAGAAAAACAGCGGGAACAGTTTCCCGATATTGGACAGGAACGAAACAATCACGACATGCAGGATGATCACCGGCCAGGACATCATCGGCTGTGCTCCGGTTATCGTTGTCGCCTCTGCAGACTGCGCGGCGAAGTCCATTCCGAAAAAGACCGGCATGCTAACTCCTACCAAGAACATAAAGAGGAAGGAGACAGCCGTCGCCACATTGTGCTCAACCTTCGTATCAATATGCTTATGTCGCATCACCATACCTAATACAAACGCAGGTAATAGGACCTCGATATGAATGCTGGCATCTTCGCCATAGAAATACTTAGACACCAAATAAACAGCCTGCGTGATTCCACAGGTAAGGACGGCATAGAAAAGAATCGCCTTCCAGTCCTGCCTCATATCATAACTTCCCATCTTTCTCCATCCGATGATCAATAGGCCCATCACAATCAGAATGATAACGCCCAACTGCCAGCGCAAACCTACCATCATAATCTGCAAAGGAATCATCAACAGAATCGTATCGAGGTCGTCGAAGATGGCCAATACCTGCACTTTCTTGTATACCCAGGAAGATTTCAACCCTGCCGCCGCCAACATTGTAAACAGTATACCGGCTGAAGTCGGGGCTGCAAACCGGCTCAACAAAAGGTTTTCTTTCCAAGCTTCTCCACTGTTCCAGTAAATATCGGGAAGCAACACGAACATATAATATAACGCCACGAAGATCCAGGGGAAAGCAGCCGTCGCCATTGCAATAAAATAATCTTCGGTATAGGACCGCCAACGGCTTTTATCCATTTCGAACTCCCGCCCCACATTTATCATGATAAAGGCCAGACAGACATACAACAGGGTATTGGAGATCGTCTTCACCGACGAATACCCCTCACCTACCATCGCAGGCAGGAATTGAGATACAACCAATCCCAACATCAGAAAAAAAGAAAATAAAAGAATCTTCTTCATTATTTACAAATTGTTTTTGTTTAGAATTATAATAATATAACAACTTACTTAAAATTCGGTTCTGGGAATATAGGCACTTTCCACCTTTAATAACCGCGCTTTCAAACGTTCGGCCTCTCCTTTGCGGATACGAAGAGTCATTTCACAATCCATTTCAAACTTTTGGGAGACGATCACTGGATTCTCTTCCTTGACAATGCGCATGATTCCGTTCAGATAAGGGTATTCGAACGCAATGGTGATATCTTCATCAACAGTGCGCTCTTCTATCTCGGCAGCAGCTATTGCTTCGGCGGCGGCTGTCCGGTAGGCAACAATCAAGCCGCTCGTCCCCAATTCGATTCCGCCGAAATAGCGGATCACGACGATCAGGATATCTGTCAACCCGTTCGAGTTGATCTGTCCCAGAATCGGTTTTCCGGCAGTAGAGGAAGGCTCGCCGTCATCGTTCGCACGAAAAGTTAGGCGTTCGGGACCTAACATATAGGCCCAGCAGACATGGCGGGCGTCATAATACTGTTTACGATATTTGTCCAGTTGCTCTTTCACTTCTTCCACCGTACGCACCGGGATCGCATACGAGATAAAGCGGCTGCGCTTCTCCGTATAGTACCCTTCAGCTACCTGCTTAATGGTCTTGTAACTGTCGTCCGCCATCTTTTAATCCGGTATATGAGTTTCCTGTTCTTCCCGGAAAGCCCGGAAATCTTTCATTATCTCTTCTATCTCTTCAATAAAATAAGGATCTTTCACGTGCTTCTTCACCTCCTCATAATAGGTTTCGATGGCCTTCAACGCACACAAATCCTGTCCGCGCAGCAGGAAGTAAGGTTCTTCCTTCTCCACGCATTGTTTAATCATCTGAATAGGATTCTTCATTTCTTATCGCTTTTTAATTCGTCTTTCAAAAATGGAGCCGTATAGCTCTTCGTTTTCACTTTTACCATTTCTTCAGGAGTTCCAGTGAAAAGAACCTGCCCACCGTTACGTCCGCCTTCAGGCCCCATGTCGATCAGATAGTCAGCACATTTGATGACATCGAGGTTATGTTCGATAACGATGATCGTATTGCCCTTATCCACCAGTTTGTTCAGGACACCCAACAAGACCCGTATATCTTCGAAATGAAGACCGGTCGTCGGTTCGTCCAATACATAAAGCGTCTTGCCTGTATCTTTCTTTGCCAGTTCGGTCGCCAATTTGACACGCTGGCTCTCACCACCGGAAAGAGTCGTGGAAGGTTGCCCCAACTTGATATAGCCCAGGCCGACATCCTGCAATACCTTCACTTTCGACAGGATCGACGGGATATTCTCGAAAAACTCCACAGCCATATTGATTGTCATATCCAGAATGTCCGCAATGGATTTCCCGCGAAAACGGACTTCCAATGTTTCCCGATTGTACCGCTTGCCATGACATTCTTCACAGGGAACCAGCACATCCGGCAGGAAATTCATCTCAATCGTCTTGTATCCGTTCCCCTTGCACGTCTCGCAACGTCCACCGGAAACATTGAACGAGAAACGTCCGGGTTTGTAGCCACGCACTTTCGACTCAGGCAGATCCACAAACAGATTACGGATATCCGAAAAGACTCCGGTATAAGTAGCCGGATTACTTCTCGGCGAACGCCCGATCGGTGACTGGTCTACATTGACTATCTTATCGACATTGTCTATCCCCTCGATCGACTTGTAAGGCAACGGATCTTCCAAGGAGCGATAGAAATGCTGGCTGAGAATCGGTTGCAGGGTCCGGTTGATCAAAGAAGACTTTCCACTGCCGGATACCCCCGTGACACAGATCAACGTACCCAACGGGAACGTGACATCCACATTCCGCAGATTATTCCCGCTCGCCCCTCTTATCGTGATGAACTGTCCGTTTCCTTTCCGCCGCTCTTTCGGGACGGCAATCTCCGTCTTCCCATTCAGGTAGGCTGAAGTAAGTGTGTCAGCTTTCAACATCTCTCCGGGAGTTCCGGCAAAAACAACTTCTCCTCCTAAACGACCAGCCTTCGGTCCCATATCGACCACATAGTCCGCATTCAACATCATGTCTTTGTCGTGCTCGACCACGACAACAGAGTTACCCGTATCGCGCAACTCTTTCAACGAGTTGATCAAACGAACGTTATCCCGCTGGTGCAACCCTATACTCGGTTCATCCAAGATATAAAGTACATTGACCAGCTGACTACCGATCTGGGTCGCCAAACGGATGCGTTGACTCTCGCCCCCCGATAACGTCGCCGAAGCACGGTTCAACGCGAGATAGTCCAATCCGACATCTAACAGGAATTTCAGACGTGAA
>UMED01025769.1_pt1 | contig 25915 bp, 31 predicted proteins | sample 1964661 | NCBI WGS metagenome assembly UMED01 (sample SAMEA4836011, study PRJEB28245) | human gut metagenome | biome: gut microbiome; material: fecal sample | place: Denmark | collected 2008
CCCAGCACATCCAGAGCCAGGTTAATCTTTCCATATGCTTTTAAGCGTAAGTGTCTTATCATCCAGGACTCCCTCTCTATGTACATTGTTCGTATCTCTGTTTTTATAATACATTATATTGTATACAATACTTTCACTTTATTTGCAAGTGGAAATTGCAGAAAAATGCAGAAAACCGGCAGAAATTTTCCGGCCGGTTTTAATAATGGTAATAATCAGATTATTTCCCCTTCAGATTCCGAATTGCTTCCTTCATCTCCTCATCCTCTTCTCCCAGCAAAGGAGTGGCATCCGTGCGATTCTGCTCTTCCTCCTTAGGCATGTACTTCCTGAAAATGGCAGTGAAGAAGTATGAGTTCACAAAGGCAATGAGAGGCATCCCAAACAGGAATAACAGCATGGCAAACTGCGGGAAATAAAACAGTCCGAAATATGTGGCTGCCACGATTCCCAAATCAGTGGCCAGAATCCCGATTGTCTGGAACAAATGGCGCACGGACATAAAGAATGCATTGAACATGGTCCTCTTAACCGGATTATAAAACCTGGCCTGGAGCGGGAACACATAGGTAATGATAAACAGGTAAATCAGAAGCAATCCGCCAGAGACCGCCGTCATGGCTGTCTTGGCCGCGCCGTTTAAAGGCATCTGCCCTGACACAAAGAACCAGAAATCAAAGCCCAGCACGATTCCTGCCGCCAGAAGGATAAGCCAGATGGCCGTTGCCTGCTTGAAGTTGCTCTTAAAAGACCGAAAAAAAGACCGTATGGCGGAATCATCCTCATCCCGCACCAGTTTTAAGGTCACATAATAGACGGCTGTGGCGGAGGCACCGGCTGTAAACACAGGGATGGAACAGACAATCCACAAAATGTTCAGTATGATTAAGTCTCCCAGCTTTCCTATGAACCGCCACACCGGATTATCGTAATTAAATATACCCTGCAACATAAGTATTCCTCTTCTTTCTGTAAATACACCTGGTGATATTCTATCATATTAAGCGGAAAATGCAAAGGGCTGCTCTGGTTTCATGAAATTTTTATATTCTCCTTAAGGCCGGATGTGGTATACTTACATGAAACGGCCTGTCCGTGCAAATACAGCAGAGAGAAACGGAAGGAATGCATAAGCTATGTCCATCAGAGAAGAAGCAGAAAACGAACGGCAGAAACTGAAAAACATGTCCTGGAAGGACCGGGCCTGGTATGTGTGGGAGTATTATAAGTTCCACCTCCTGGCTGTGATTCTTACCATCGGGGTCTTAAGCACCATAGGCACCATGATATACCGCCAGACCTTTACCACCCGCCTGTCCGTGGCCATTATCAACGACCGCTCCGGAGGCGCCGGCTCCAGCGCTCAGCTGGAATCAGATCTGCGGGAATATCTGGGATGCGGCAAAAAGGACCTGATTGAAATAAACGAGGGCCTGATGGTGGATTTTGATGAGGAATCCACCTCCCAGTACGGATATGCCACCCTGGCCAAAATTTCCGCCCTGGTAGCCAGCAAAAGCCTGGACGTGGTCATCGGAGACCAGTCCGCCATCGACCACTACGAGACCATATCCGCATATCAGAACCTGGAGGAATTACTTTCCCCAAAGCTCTATGCGCGGGTGAAGGACCATATCTACCAGGCAAAGGACGGTGAGGGAAACCTTACGCCTGTTGCCCTGTCCCTGGAGAATACCGCCTTCAAAGAAAAGACAGGCATCGTCATGGCTCCCCCTTACCTGGCCATCATACAGGGCACTCCCCATAAAGAAGCTGCCCTTCAGATGATTGAGTATCTGTTTCCATAAGACACGTCATTCCCAGGCCTTCCGCCACCTTGCGGGAGGCCTGGTTTTCTCTGTGAATCAGAGCGCAGAGCCGAACCCCCAGCACCTCATGGCTGTAACCGGCAATGGCTGACACAGCTTCCTCGCAGTATCCCCGCTGCCGGTAAGGCAGGAAGATATGGTACCCCAATTCCAGCCAGGGAACGGACTGTCCCAGGGAGTACAGACATTCCTCCATCTCCCTTGCAAGCTTGGGATTGGACACTCCCGCCAGCCCCACCAGAACCTGGTCTTCCCTGCGTACCAGGGCCCATGTACCATACTCATAAAAGCCGTACTGGTTCCTGCAGTACAGTTCCAGCGTCTCCCTTGAACGGAATATGGCCTCCTGAGGTCCGTACTCCTCCTCCGGAATATAACAGGCATAATCCGCGGTCAGCTCCCGTATGAGCAGCCTGGACGTCCTGCATATAGTCCACGGAAGCCCCAGATGGCGGCGTATTACCAGCTCCAGCAGCTCATCCGTGGCATCCTCAATATCCGGAATCACATAGGGAATTCCCTTCATATCCCAGATACCCGCCCCCTCACACTCAACGCCAACAACGGCCCTCCCGGCAGCTTTCGCCGCCAGAAGAGCCTCAGGTTCGTCTGATATGACTGCTGTGCAGGTCTTTCCATCTAAACAGATGCTGCGCTCTGTTACCATATTACCGCCTCATTGTCATATTGCTGTTTTGCTGACGTATGCCCTCTGCTTTGCTGCCGGATACCGTGAATGACAATTCCTGTCAGCACTTCTCCGGTTCCGGATAGTCCACCCCGAAGGTTTCCACTGTCATGGACTTAATCTTCTGCTCCTGCAGGGGACGGTCACTGTAATCAGTCTGGACATCCGCGATTTTATTCACCACATCCATGCCCTCTGTCACCTTTCCAAAGGCTGCATATGAACCGTCCAGGTGCGGTGATGCCTTATGCATGATAAAGAACTGGGAACCGCCTGAATTGGGGTGCATGGCTCTTGCCATGGAAAGTACGCCCTCTGTGTGTACCAGGTCGTTCTTAACGCCGTTCTGTGCGAATTCTCCCTTGATGGAGTAGCCCGGGCCGCCCATGCCTGTGCCCTCAGGGCAGCCGCCCTGAATCATGAAGCCGCTTATGACCCTGTGGAAAATCAGTCCGTCATAATATCCCTTTTTTACAAGGCTGATAAAATTATTCACTGTATTAGGAGCTGTATCAGGGTATAACTCTGCTTTCATTACATCTCCATTTTCCATGGTTATGGTAACTATAGGATTTGCCATTTGTCTTTCTCCTTTTTCAATTAGAATCTTTATCCACTATAGCAAATTCCGCCGGCTTTGTCCAGCACGGCTTATCTTTATCCGTCTCTCTTGACGGGTGAGGCGTTTATCCACGGCAATTCCCATACATACCACAGCAATTCCGGCAAGCTTGCCCGGGGGCAGGCTGCCCATCAGGAACAGGTCGGTAAGGATACCGGTTCCAATCTGTCCGATGATGATAAGGATGGTTGCCTTAAATATCTTCAGCTTATCATATACAACCGTGTTAAGTACACAGGCAAGTGCGCCCAGGGGGCCGGTCAGGTATCCGGCCGGATTGGACATGGTAAAAGCAGCCAGATTCAGGCGGAAGCCGGATATGGCAAAGTAAAGGATAAATGAAGCGGCACCTCCCACAGCCACATTGGCAAGAGAGCCATTAAGCAGTCCTGCATATTGGCAGGCCAGAAAACTGAGCATGCGTGTGATTACGGTGAAACACCCCAGGATAACGGCCAGCAGCAGTAATACGGTCAGGGCCAGATAGCTGCCTGTCAGCCGTATATCTGCCAGCCCGGCGCTGTTGATGACAACTATACCGGCAATGATAAGTGCAAACCCCAAAAGCCGCAGCCGGTTAAAAGGGATCTTTTTTGCACCAAGCCATCCGTAATGGTCAGTGACTGCAGACATAATAAGCTGTCCTGCGACTGAAAGGCAGACCGTGACCGCGGTGCCCAGTATGTTGACGCATAATCCGGTAAATATGTCTTTGGGGTATTACTGGGCTTCGTAGCTCACTTCCATATCTACCCTGCCGCTCTTCTCACGGAAATACCCGAACAGGAGGGCAGCCACGCACACACAGAGATTGACAGCCATCTTGGGCCAGGTCATGGTACGAAGACTCATGTATGCCCCGAAGATACTTGCCAAAGTACCCGCAATGGTCCAGAACCAAAGCACGCGGGTGGAAGCGTGCCAGCGTGAGCGGTTCCACTCCGTGGGAATGACCTGGGGCAGACGGAACACGAAAATAGCCAGCAGAACGTCCATGATATTGGATGCAAAGACAGCGGTGCCTGAGATGGTGTTCATGTTAAAGCCGAAAATTAATGGCAGCAGTCCAACCAGGTAGAAGAACAGGATAAGGTTGTGAGGTGTTTTAAACCGGCTGTTGATTGCGCCGAACTTTTTCGGCAGCCATCCGTCCACACAGCCCTGAAGCAATGGCTTTGTGCACCAGCCCATCTGGGCGTTAAGGGTGGTCATAAGAGCGAACATGGCGCCCCCAATCAGGAAGAACACATAGAGCGGTCCCGGAAGTATCTCGGCAGCGACCAATGAAAGGGGCTGTCCCTGTACCACATCAATGGGGAGCACGCCGGTAGCAACCACTGCCATGAATGCATAGAAGACGGCCACGACAACAGTTGAGAGTATGATGACAAATGGCATGTCCTTAGTGGGATCCTTTGCCTCGGCAGAGAAATTGATGATATTCTGTGCGCCTCCGCAGGCAAAGGTCAGGATGGCCGCCGCGCTGCAGAAACCTAAGGGGCCGTCCGTAAGGAATCCCTGTGGCTGTACATAGGCCTTAAAGTCTACGCGGAATATACCAAATGCGGTAAATACGGCCAGGGCAATCATAAGGCATACAACGAGTACCTGCTGGACAATGGATGCGTTTTTAACACCGATTATATTGACCATCATCACAAGGGTCAGGATGATGACCGCAACTACCCGGACATTGATTCCCTGCACGGCCTGGCCAAAATATTCGCCGATGGACAGTGCATACATGGAGAGCGATATATTACTTAAAATGTGTATGATGAGGTAAGCCCCGGCCAGCATTTTGGTGGAGAGGAGGGCGATGTATGTATAGCTGCCGCCTCTCATGCGGACGGTTCCCAGGACAAACAATCTGGGGGCCAGTTTTAACAGTGTGATGATTGCGGCAATTGCAAATGCAATACTGGCAGAACGGCCTGTCAGTCCGGTGGCCTGTGGAAGAAGAGAGAAGATACCTGCGCCTATGATCTGTCCGACGGCAATGGCAAAGAAATCCTTCTTTCCCAGAACGCGGTCAAGATCTTTGGTACTTGTTAATGTTTTTGATTCACTCATAATGACCCTCCTATGTATTGTTGTTATGACTGTGAAGCTTTTACCAGCCCATCAATTGCTTTTTCCACCCATGCAGGGGAGGTGGCCAGGTTCAGGCGGATGAAACCATTTCCCCCGGCCCCGAACCACTGGCCATAATCCACTGCCAGACGTGCTTTTTCCTGGACAAAGTCTTTCATACCGCTTTCTTCTGCTTTTCCCAGATATCCGCTTAAATCAAGCCATGCAAGATAGGTGCCTTCCAATGGTGATAGAATGGCTTTTGGAAGTTCTGTCTGAATACGGTTTAATACGTATTCATAGTTATCCCTGATGATGGATATTACAGTATCCAGCCATTCGCGTCCATATGTATAAGCTGCTTCAATTGCATAGTATCCCAGCATATTGCCGGTATCCTCGTGCAAGCTTACGGCCAGTCTGTCGAATTTTTTCCTAAGGTCTTCTCCTGGTATGATGACAAATGAATTCTTCATTCCGGCCAGGTTAAATGTTTTGGATGCAGCGGTCAGTGTAATGATGATATCTGAATATTTACCTCCGTCAATGGAAGCAGTGGGGATATGGGGACGCTTGCCAATGATCAAGTCGTGGTGTATCTCATCGCTGATAACAGTAACATGATGTTTTTGACATATCTCAAGCAGCCTTCGCAGCTCATCCTCAGTCCAGACACGGCCCACAGGGTTGTGGGGGCTGCACAGGATAAAGACTTTTACATCATTGTCAACAATCTTCTTTTCAAAGTCCTCGAAATCTATTGTATAGATCCCGTCTGTGTTAACCAGTTCACTGTAAATGAGCCTGCGGTCAATATCCTCAATTGCATGATGGAAGGGATAGTATACGGGCATATTGATGATGGCCGCGTCACCTGGCTTTGTAAGCATATGCATGCACCAGAAGATACCTGTGACAACCCCGGGCGCAAAACGGATCCAGTCGCGCCTGACCTCCCATCCATGCTGTTCTTTTTCCCACTTAATGAAGGACTGGTAATAGCTGTCAGGTGTAAGGGAGTATCCATAGATACCGAAATCAACCTTTTTGCGCAATGCTTCGGTTACTTCCCTGGGAGCTTTAAAATCCATGTCCGCGACCCACATGGATATCAGGTCGGGATCTCCATACTTGGTTGGAAGGATATCCCATTTGGAACAGTTCGTGCCGTGCCTGTCCGGGCAGTTTTCCCTGATAAATTCTTCTTTATTCATATTTGTTCCTCCTTTATAGTTTAATCATTAAACTATTTATCTTATGGGAGGATTATATAACTATTTGGATAAAAGTTCAATATATAATGATAAAAAAATAGTAAATTTGTGTATTTGGCATAAAAATATAACAATACTTTGTATAGAATTATAGTTTAAATAATTAACCATATAGAAAAAATAATATCATAGACAAAAGACTTATCTTTTAGTTATAATAATGCTAATGACGGAAAGGTTTAGGTAATGTAATGAAGAACGACAATCAATCAGGCAATGTTAACCCAGCATTGTCGGAAGAACTTTTTCATAAAATGACAGAGCATACCAACCAGGTATACAAGTTTGTCAAAATATATAATGACTACGCCAATGCGCCCAGGGATTACGGTACAGGTGAAAAGGTCAATATGCTGAGTGTACATATCATGTCGGATATAGAGGAACATCCGGGAATCACGGTTACGGAACTGGCAGAAGAATGGGTCAGGACCAAGGGGTCCATTTCCCAGGTGATTAAGAACCTGGACGAGAATGGTTATATCATAAAGAAAAAGGAAGGCAATAATAATAAGAATGTCCATCTGTATCCTACCAGTAAGGGGGTAGAACTCAGTCTGGCCCATAAGATGTATGATGCCAGGAACTTAAAGAATACACTGGACTTCTTCACGCAGTATTGTACGGAGGAGGAACTGACAGCCTTTTATAAAGTTCTGGGTTATTATACCATGTTGTTGAAAGGATGAATATGAAGGCGTGGATAGGACGGCGGTGGGAAGAAGGGGATTCATTTTACCTATCGTTTTGGTGGAATGACCTTGGCAAAACCAGGCGGCCGATTTATCATGGAAGTGGAAAAGATGATAGTATGTGCATTATGTCACATAAGGAACCCCCGGAGAGTTGCCGCTCTCCGGGGGTTCCTTTTCTTTTGGGGTAGAATAACCGATGAAGAAAGATAGTATGTATTGCATTACCCCCACCCCCCCATCCCGCTGGATAGAGTCAACAGCAATTCCATTATATCTTATAAAACCCTATTCGCCTATAGTCTACAGCTTCCGCGCGCAATATTCCCGTATGATCTCCATATAATCCCGTGCATGCTGCGGCAGATACCGCCCCTTTGGATAGGCCGCAATGGTTGTTGTGACAATGGGACTTTTTCCTATGGACAGGCAGAGGGACGGTTGGCTGCCATGGGATGCGGCCATATGATAGTAGCTTTCCGGCGCAAATGCAATCCCAAGCCCTTCCATGGCCAGTTTGATGGACATCTCGCTGTTGCGTGTGTGCAGGAGCACAGGCGGATCCATATCGTAATCCTTAAACAGTTTAAGGGCAATGCCGCCCGTGTTCTGGTCCGGATAGAGTAGGATGAAGTTCTCCCTGGAAAACAGGCTTAAATCAACCCAGGGATGCTTAAAACCCGGTTTATCCACTGACTTGGAGGCCAGAGGATGTCCTTCAGATAAAATCAATACAATTTCTTCCCTTTGCATGACCTCATAGTCCAATAATTTGGGGAATACATGGACATTATAAAAGGTGAGGTCAATGGAATTGTCTTTTAAGCTTGTCTCGGCTATGAAGTTAACGGCTTCCATCACATTGATGGTCACATGGGGGTAGCGGCTGTGGAATTCCATCAGGGTGGGCTGGATGATGGTGCTTCCCATCATGATGGGGATGGCGATATTGAGGCGTCCGTATTTCCTGTGGCTGATGTCCTCGTACTCCCGGTCCCACTGCTCCCCGTAAGCAGCAATCTGCTCCGCATAGTGAAGATATCGTTCACCCATATAGGTTGGGGTGTAGCAGTTGTCCCTGCGGTAAAAAAGCGGCCCGCCCAGCTGGTTTTCCAGGTTCTTAAGATACTTGCTTAAGGAGGGCTGGGAAATGAACAGGGATTCGGCGGCCTTACCAATGCTTCCTTGCCTGGCAATGGCCAGAATATAGCGTGCTTCTTTTAGTTCCATAAAAATCCTCCTGACAGGGCATTTCTGTAAATATACGGAAATGATTTGTAAAAAAACAGGTGAATATAGCTTTACTGCATAAAAAATATAGAATTTATATATTTGACGTATATTATATTACTTTTTATAATAAACGTAAAGCCTAAAATAAGTAACCTTAATAAATCTATTGATTCAACGTAACAGTCCGGACTGAACTGTTGCGATTCAGCATGGAGCGCGAAAATCATGAAAAAGAGCAGTGCATTAATTATGCTGGTACCCGGCCTTGTCATCCTGCTGGTGTGCCTTGCCATCCCTTTACTGCGGGTATTGGCGCCAAGTATTTTCTCCGGAAATTATCCGTTCAGTTTTTACACGGATTTTTTTCGGGACGGGTATTATATGAAAATATTCCTGCGGACGGTTAAGATTGCCGTGATTACCACTGCTTTCTGCATGGCGGGCGGTATCCCTACGGCATATTTTATCAGCCGCTGTCCTAAAAAGTACAGGGGACTGCTGCTGGCGTTATCCATCTTTCCAATGATGACCAACTCTGTAATCAGGAGCTTTGCGTGGATAAACATACTGGGAAGCAATGGAATTGTGAATAAGTTTCTTCTGACAGCTGGTTTTGTGGATAAACCTGCCAAGCTTTTGTACACGGACTTTGCAATCATCATTGGTTCCATCTATCTGTTCCTGCCGCTGATGATTGTGACGGTTACAGGCGTCATGGAAAATATTGACGACGATATGATGGAAGCAGCACAAAGCCTGGGCGCTGCCAGGATGGAGGCATTCATGAAGGTCATCTTCCCCATGAGCCTTCCGGGAATCATTGTGGGCGGCATCCTGGTATTCACAGGGACGCTGACAGCTTACACCACGCCCCAGCTTCTGGGAGGCAACAGCAACATGGTGATGGCTACCCTGATTTACCAGAGGGCCATGTCCGTGGGAGACTGGACCGGGGCGTCTGTGATTGCGTTCATTATGATCATACTGACACTGGGTGTGATAAAGGGCTTTAATGCCCTGGCTTTACGGCTGGACCGGAGGGGAGGGAATTATGCGTAAGAATAAACTGCTCACTGCATATGCAGTCCTGGTATTTGCATTTCTGGTGATTCCGCTTGTCATCATTACCATTACGGCTTTTGGCGGCGGCAGCGCCATCACCTTTCCCATTGAATCATTTTCCTTTAAATGGTTTGCCAATGTGTTTGCACTGAAATCCTTCCGCCGTTCCTTCCTCACAAGCCTGGAGGTGGCGCTTTTGGCAACCCTTATCGCGCTGCTGGTGGGTATCCCGGCAGCTTATGCACTGGCCCGCTCCAAGGTAAAGGGAAAACAGATGCTTAAGTCCATTTTCCTCTCGCCCACCATTGTGCCGGGAATCGTGATTGGTTTTATACTGTATCAGTTTTTAATCCTTACACTGAGGATTCCGGTATTTGTAAGCCTTCTGGCCGGACATTTCATGGTAACGCTTCCTTATGTGATCCGTGTGGTGGGATCTTCCATGGAACAGTTTGATTTCTCCATTGAGGAAGCTGCCTGGAGTCTGGGATGTCCCAAACAGGCGGCATTTTTCAAGGTGGTGCTTCCCAATGTGACGTCGGGAATCTCATCCGCCTTCATGCTTGCATTTATCAACTCCTTTAATAACATACCTGTATCCATGTTCCTGTCAGGGCCGGGAGTCAGCACCTTCCCTTCCACCCTCATGAACTATATTGAATATAATTATGACCCTACTGTTTCTGCCGTATCCGTGCTTCTTATGGCAGCAACCGTAATCATCATGGTAGTGATTGACAGGACACTGGGCATTGCAGCCCTGGCTAAATAGGAGGAGGATGAAAATGGCATTTATGACCCTTAATCAGATTGATGTCAGCTACGATAAAAAGAAGCAGATTTTAAAAGGTCTTGACCTTAAAGTGGAAAAGGGGGAGCTGGTATCCCTTCTGGGGCCAAGCGGCTGCGGCAAGTCCACGACCCTCAGGGTGGTGGCGGGTTTCATTGACCCTCAGGGCGGCTCCTTTACCCTGGACGGGGAAGACATGACCAGGGTGGCTGTGCACAAGAGGAATTTTGGCCTGGTATTCCAGAGTTATGCCCTGTTTCCGCATCTGAGCGTGTATGATAATGTGGCCTTTGGACTGCGCACCAGGAAAATGCACAGGGAAACCATTGATAAAAAGGTAAAGGATATTCTGGAGGTCTGCGGACTGGCTGAATTTGCACAGAGATTTCCAAAGCAGATGTCAGGCGGCCAGAGACAGAGGGTGGCCCTGGCCAGGGCCCTTGTGATTGAGCCAAAGCTCCTGCTGTTGGATGAACCCTTAAGCAACCTGGACGCAAAGCTGCGGCTTGGCATGAGGGTGGAAATCAAACGCCTTCAGAAAAAGCTGGGTATCACAACCCTGTTCGTCACCCATGACCAGGAGGAATGTTTTTCCATATCCGATAAGGTGGCTGTCATGAACAACGGCGTGATAGAGCAGTTTGACACGCCTGAGAATATTTACAGAAGGCCGGCAACCGAGTTCGTGGCAAGGTTCATCGGGTTTGAGAATTTTCTTGAGATGGAACGGGACGGCGCACATGTCTACCGGGCGCCGGACGGCAGCCGGTTTGAGGCGGAGATGGACTGCGCAGAGGAGGCATTTGCAGGCACCATCCGGCCGGACGATATACGGCTGGCAGAGCAGGGGCAGCAGGAAAATGTCCTTACAGGGACAGTGGGTGTGCGCACCTTCCTGGGAAAGAGTTATCAGTATGAAGTGAATACGGCTGCCGGGGTGCTGAAGGTCAATATGGATACGTCCCATTTGTTTAAGGAAGGTGAGGTAATCAGGCTGTATCTGCCAAAGGATAAGCTGGTCCTGGTCCGCAGATAAGGAATGCAGCGCCGGTCAGGTATATGGACGGATGTTATATGAATAAAACCCCTATGAAGGGAAGAAAGAGGAGATTTTTATGAAAAAGACAATTGCAATGGCACTTTGCGCAGCATTGACACTGACCGCCTGCGGGGGCGGCGCAGCCACAGGAGACTCCAAGGCGGATTCGAACGGAAAGCAGAAGCTGGTGCTTTCCACCTATGGGCTGAGCGAGGATATTTCCGCTGAGGAAGTTTACGCTCCCTTTGAGCAGAAATTCAACTGTGAAATCGTCACAGAGACAGGGGGCACCAATGACCGTTATACCAAGCTGGCTGCGGACAGTGAATCCAGCATCGATGTGATTGAACTGTCCCAGGCCATGACTGCAAAGGGGATTGAGGAAGGGCTGTTCGAGGATATTGATTTAAGTAAGATTGAGAATGCGGCCGATATGATTACGGCTGCAAAAACCATGGCGGATGCAGGACAGGGCGTGGCTTACACCATTAACAGCATCGGTATCATATACAATCCGGATGCAGTTGATTTTGAGATTAAGGGCTTTGACGACCTGTGGGATGCCAGACTGGAAGGCATGGTATCCCTTCCGGAGATTACCACTACCTTTGGGCCGGCCATGGTATATATGGCAAGCGACCATGCAGGCGTGGACATTAAGAGCGACAACGCTGAGGCTGCATTTAAGGCCCTTGAGGAGTTAAAGCCGAACCTGGTTAAGACATACGCCAAGTCCGCCGACCTGATTAACATGTTTACTTCCGGTGAAGTGGCGGTTGCTGTTGTGGGTGATTTTGGTGTTCCTACCATCCAGGCAGCCAACCCGGATCTTGTTTATGTGACACCGGACATCACATATGCCAACTTTAATACCATCAGCATTACCAAGAACTGTAAGAATAAGGATCTGGCCTACGAATATCTCAACTACCGTTTAAGCCCTGAGCTTCAGACCAAGACAGGCAGGGCCCTGAACGAGGCGCCCACCAACAAAAAGGTTGAATTCACGGACCAAGAGTCTAAGAACATGACATACGGCGACAAGGCCGCCAATGCAAAGGTGCTGGATTACTCCTTTGTGAACCCGCAGTTAAACAGCTGGATTGACCAGTGGAACCGTATCATTAATAATTAATCAGAAAATGAATAAGAATCCCTGGAGAGTGGCTATGAAGGTTGATTTCGTGGTAAAGGACGCCTGGGTCTTCCTGACATACAGGCAGTGCTTTGAGAAAAGGGATGTTGCGGTTGCAGGGGAAAAGATTTACGGGGTTTCCCCTGCGATTTGCTATCCGGACGCAACAATAATTGACGGCAGCGGAATGTATATGATTCCTGGGCTGGTTGATATCCATATGCATATTGAGAGTTCCATGACGTATCCGGCAGAATTTTCCCGTATCACCCTGCCTTACGGCGTTACGACCGTGGTGGCGGATGCCCATGAGATTGCCAATGTATTCGGTATGGACGGTATCAGGTGGTTCATGGGACAGGAGACATTGCTGGATATATTCTATGCCATCCCCTCCAGTGTGCCCGCAACCAATGAAAGCCTGGAGACATCCGGCGCAGGGATTGGGGAACAGGAAGTCAGGGAACTGGCTGGTGACAGCAGGGTACTGTGCCTTGGGGAAGTCATGAATTTTAAGGAACTGACCTTGGATGGGGATACGTTAATCAAACGGCTGGTGGGTATCTGCAGGGGGAAAGGAATCCGGAACAGCATGCGGATTGAAGGCCATTGTCCCAAAATCAGCGGGGAGGACCTTTGCCGTTTTATCTATGAAGGGGTGGATGCGGACCATACCCAGCAGACGCCGGAATCCGTGCTGGAGAAAACCGATATGGGCATGTTCATGGAACTGCAGCATAAGTCCCTTACGCCGGAGGTGGTGGACACGGTCTGCCGTTATGGTCTTTATGAAAATGTGGCCCTTATCACGGATGATACCATGCCGGACCAGCTTTTAAAGGGACAGTTAAACCGGATAGTGGGCCATGCGGTCAAGAATGGGATGCCTGTGGAAAAGGCAGTCTACTGCGCAACCTATACGCCGTCCAGAAGGATGCACCTGGATGACCGGGGGATGATTGGGCCTGGAAAGCTGGCGGACCTTGTTCTGCTTAAGGATTTGGAAAATTTTCAGCCGGCGGCGGTGTTCAAGCGGGGGAAGCTGGTGTATGGAGAGGGCCGGGGAAAGGTGCATGGGAAAAGTTATGCGTCTATACCTGAAGCATTTTACCACTCCGTGAACTGTATCAGGGCATCGGAAGAGGACTTTTACCTGAAAACAGATAAGCCGTATTCTAAGGTTAAAGTCAATGTGATGAAAATCCAGACTCACGGCACCTTCACCTCCAGGGTAATCAGGGAGCTGGATGTGAAAGACGGCCTTATATGCTGGAAGGGAGCAGGGCTTTCCCTGGCAGTGATGTTTGAACGGTATGGGAAGAACGGGAACATTTCCTTTGGACTGGTGGAGGGCGCCTTAAAGAAACAAGGGGCCATTGCGACCACCTGGTCCCACGACAGCCATAACCTGCTGGTACTGGGGACCTGTGAAAGGGATATGGCGGCGGCCCAGAACCGGGTCATGGAACTGCAGGGCGGTTATGTGGCTGCAGAACATGGACTTGTGACAGCTGAGGCCAGGCTTCCTGTGGGCGGAATCATATATGACGGTCCGGTGGAGAAGCTGGCGTCTGATTTGGGCAGGGTCAGGCAGGCAATGAGGGAAATGGGATATGAAAACAATAATGAAATCATGTCCATGTCCACCCTTGGGCTTCCGGTGTCGCCGGAACTGAAGCTGACGGATTACGGGCTGCTGGATGTAAAGACCCAGGAACCGGTTCCCCTCATTGAGGAGTATATTGAATAAGGGAGTTGTTATCAGATGAAGACAGTCATCACCAATGGCATCATTATTACCATGAACCGGAATATGGATATGTATCCGGACGGATATGTAATCGTGGAGGACAGCAGGATATCAGAGGTTGGCCCCATGGAAGCGCTGGGGCGCCGGATGACGGAGTGGGGACATGGCAGGCAGGAGGGCATTTCCATCATAGATGCAGGACACGGCATTGTCATGCCCGGCATGGTGAACACACACTGCCATATGGGGATGATTCCCTTCCGGGGGTTAGGGGATGACTGCAAGGACAGGCTTCGGGTTTTCCTTCTGCCCATGGAGTCCAGGGCAATGGACCGGGAACTGGCCAGCCTTTCCAGCAGGTATGCTATTTGCGAGCTTCTTTTAAGCGGTGTCACCACGGTCATGGATATGTATTACTTTGAGGATGCGGTGGCAGAGGTCATGGACCAGATGGGAATCAGAGGGATTGCCGGCCAGACCGTAATGGAGGAAGCATCCTGTGATGCGGGGACGCCCCGGGAGGCCATTGCGCTTGGGGAGGGGTTGATTAAGCGTTACAGGAACCACCCGCGGATTAAGGGCTGCATTGCGCCTCACGGAACAACAACGTGCAGCAGCAGTACGCTTCAGGAAATCCATCAGGTAAATCATAGATATGGCGTGCCATTTACCCTTCATGTGGCTGAGATGGATTATGAAATGTCATATCTGAAGGAACAATATGGATGTACGCCCATAGAATATCTGGACCGGTTGGGAGTCCTTGACAGCCATACCTTGTCCGCACACAGCATACGCCTTACAGAACAGGATATAAGCCTGATGGCAAAGTCCGGCAGCAGCGTGGCCCACTGCATCGGTTCCAATACCAAGGCGGCCAAAGGGGTGGCGCCTGTAAGTTCCATGCTGGAACAGGGGCTGGCAGTGGGGCTTGGCACGGATGGACCGGCCAGCGGCAACACCTTGGACTTATTTACGCAGATGAGGTTCTGCGCCAATTTCCACAAAAATGAGACCGGGAACAGAAGTGTATTTCCTGCAAAGGATATAGTCTCAATGGCAACCATATGGGGAGCCGGGGCTTTAGGCCTGGACAAGATAACCGGCTCCCTGGAACCGGGAAAAGAGGCGGACCTGGTGGTGGTGGAAACGGATTCGCCCAACATGTTTCCCGTATACGACCCTTATTCCGCCCTTGTGTACAGTGCGCGCGCAGACAATGTAAGGGATGTGTTCGTGGCAGGCCGGTGTCTGGTAAAGGACAAGCAATTAGTGTCCCGGGATTTCCGGCAGATAAGGGAAGACCTGCGGCAGGAAATGAATCAGACTGCTTTTGGTGATATGGGCAATCTGGTTTAGGGGAAACAAATAGGTGTTGACATGCATGTATAAGTTCCTGATGCTCCGCTCCTCACACGCTTCAAACAGAACTTCTTCCCTTACCTGGAATTGATGTTTGAACGCATGGTCGATTACACGGAACCCATCTGCCAGGCTATAATCACATCACCCCAAAAGCAGATGTCTTCCTGACCGGCATTGCAAGCCAGCTTACAGTCATTGTTGCAAGCAGAATGAATTGTCCACAATATATTCGCAGCCTTAAACCATTAATTGCCTGAAAAAGCATTCAATTTAAGAGCTGCTTGGTGGGCGGCGGCCAGGAAAGAGGGCGGTTTGAGGTGAAAATGGACGGATTTGTGACGCTGGCGGGTGAGTTTTCAAGGATTTTGTGTGAAATTACTTGAATTTATAGAGTGGATTGATTATAATAGAGGTGTAAAAAAGAAAACACCCACTCCAAAAGTGGATGCTCCTAGATTAAGGTGCTATATGTCCTTACGGACACCGCCCATCCTGTGGATCAGACAGGGTGGGCATTTTATTTCCGCTTATTTCTCTTATCGAGAAAGGCGATAATCGCTACATTCAGACTACCAAAGGACATCAGCAAAGCTAATATCCCTATAAAGATTAAAATAATCTCGTATGCTGTCATAGGCGCTACCTCCTTTCTATGTATTATAACTTCTCGGAATCTTGAGCCCTGATTTCATAAGGCTTTCAGACCCCTATTTTAAAAAATCACCCACTTTTTTCTATCAGGATTCTTTCGTATCCGAATTCCTCAAATCGGTTCTTTTTATGATTTCTTTTCCCGAGTTTGGAAAGGCGATTCCAACAATCTTTCTCCAAAGGATCGGTTCCCTAAAATGAAACCTCCCAAAGGGAAGAAGAAAGGGGAGAAAACTCCCTGCGACTCTTCCAGCGTGGCTTCAAAACTCATTGCCCTGCTGGAACGCTGGCCATCTCTACATGTATGTGGCTTCCGATTCCCATAGCGACCTTCCCGTGTTCCCTCTTTTAGAGCGGGCCTCCAGACACGACATGCTTTCTTTTCTCCACTCGTTTTTCACCATGAAAGCGTATCTGCCGGAATTTCATATGGAAAAGCTCCTTCTGGATTCCGCTCATGATGCCTATGCTGTCTATGAATACTGCCGACGGGAAAACATCTCCCCTTTTATTGATCTGAATCCGGTTCTTTTCCTGCTCGATATTTAGTCAGATGGACCCTCATTCATTGAGATTCCCGGAAGTTATAAACAAAAGGACAGCTGCATGAGAGCTGTCCTTTTATCAATCTGAATTTTCAATATTCTGTTGTGCTTTTAGAGTTGCTATCCGTTTGCTATCTACAAAATGGGTTGCATACCATTTTTCGATTTCAGGATTCCCACTTTTGCTGAACCGCAGTGGAATCACCGGCTTGTGTCCCTGACCGTTTTTCTTTTTTACGCCCCATTGCTTGTAATAGCAGAAAGATGACTTTAGTCCGGTTTTCTGCGCGTACACCCGTATCTGGTGCATGATAAAAGAAAGTTTCCGCAGATTGACGGTGCAGACCCGTTCCAGGTAGTCCACACGTCCAAACCGCCAGTCCTCATATTTTGGTTTTGGAAGAACGCCAACTTCCATCAGCACATCTACAGGAGCTGCATAGCCCCGCCGCTGGCATTGATGATAGACAGATGAATGTACTTTACTAATCAGTTCTTTTTCATTCATGGCTGTTATCATTCTTTTCATGCCAGTTTTTCAAGACAGCCTCAACCTGAGCAATCAGCTGATCCTTATCCGGCATATACAGGACATAACGGGATGCAAAAATATTGTTGGAAAGTCCGCCTAAAGCATATTCCGCAGCGATGCTGTCTTTGTCGGTGCAGAGAATAATGCCAATAGGCGGGTTGTCGTCCGGATCGTTTACTTCTGCCGCGTAATAGTTTAAGTACATATTGAGCTGTCCGGCAGCCTCCGGCGTCAGTTTTTTTGTTTTCAGTTCAATCAGCACATACGCCCGAAGTATCTTATTATAAAACACCATATCCACATAATAGTGGGTATTGTTCAGCGTAACACGCTGCTGGGTTCCAACAAACATAAAGCCGCGCCCCAGCTCCAGTAAAAACTTCTCAATCTGTGCGACAAGGGCTTTTTCCAAATCGCTCTCCAGCATAGGCTTGTTTTCTGGTACACCCAAAAACTCAAACACATAGGGGTCACGGATGATGTCGGCGGGCTGGCTGATCTCAATCCCTTTCTGTGCCAACGAGAGAACTTTCTCCTTGTTGGCGTCACCGCTGGACAGAAGCAACCGTTCATAGAGTGAGCTGTCGATCTGGCGTTTCAGTTCCCGAACGGACCAGCCGGAATTGATGGATTCCTTCTCATAAAAACTGCGCTTGCTGTCATCGGAAATGCTTAAAAGCTCGCAGTAATGGGACCAGGATAATTTGCCAGACACTGTCTGGCATTTTTCATAAGTAAGATAAAATGTCCGCATATTTTGCAGATTGGACCGCGAAAAACCTTTTCCAAATTCCCGCGTCAGTTCTTTGGAAAGCTCCCTTAATGTTTGTTTTCCATATTCTGCCCGAATCTGGTTTTGCTGTTCATATTCCACGATAATCCGGCCAATCTGCCAGTAAGTTGTCAGCAGCTGGGTATTAACCTGCTGGGCAACATTTTTTCTTGATTTTTCCAGTAATTCCCGAATTTCCAGAATCATTGAGCTGTTTGGAGTTAATTGATTTTCCATATACACACTCCTTATCTAAAGCTGCCCGCATTTAGCGGCAGAGTATTTTTATTATTAGTATATCCTATTTTTAAGGGAAAGTAAAATAGCATAGGAACTATCATTTATCCGTACACTCTGTTCTGACCTTAATTGCATTTCCATCTTTATCATAAAAGCACTTCCAAATACTGCCGCAAAATTTTTTTCTACCCGGAACATCCCAGCATACCGCATTAAAGTCCGCAGGTCTTTGTCTTTTCTTCGGGCATACGCTTTTAACGCCTCTTGGAAGTTCTCCTTGTTCTCTGCTCTTTTTCCGGCTTTCGATCAGCCACACTATTTGAGACTGTCACAGCCAAAGAGCAAGAACAAAAACAGCTTGAATTTTGTTTGAATTGGTCTTTAGGTTGAATTTTCCTTGTAAATACGTTGTTTCCGGGTGTTTTCCTTTTCAGCTTTTCTTTCTAATTTGCTCGATAAAACGTGGAAAATGGGTTGCTTTTAAGGCAGAAGGGACAGGTTCTCGCTATGGAACTGCTCGCATTCGCCGTGGGCATGGTAGAGTCCTATGACTTCGCGGTCAGTCATTCCAAGGTTTGTCCACCAGGTATTGACTTCAATGTCGCCTTCCAGTAGGAACTGGCCATATTTATCAATGGTACGGTTTATGATCTCGTACCCGGCACGGACGGTGATGGTTTTTTCCGCATCATCCGCTGTTTTATAGGAAACCGGTTTCCAGTCGCTGCCGATATAGACGGTTTTCCCTTCACGGGGAGTTTCGATATCTTGGCTGTATTCCTGTGCCATCTGCAGCCAGTCCTCTTTGCTTTCCCTGCGGAGGTTGCGTTTTATGATGAAATAACAGCCCGCTTCCACTAGGATACCGATATTCTCTGCGGCATCGTTTCCTGAATCAAGGCGGATCAGGAGCGGTTCATCCGTGATCTCCCTGCACATACGGATGGTTTCCCGTAAAAACTCAGGGGTATGCTACATGATACCGAATGGAATCGTACCGCTTCTATCGTAATATCCCTCGCCTTCACCAAACACACATTCATCAAAGAAAAGTATATCATAATACTGTGCCCTGTTTAGGGTCTGTACCTGCTCTCCCACTGTCTTATATGGTTCTAACACGATTCTGTGCGACTTTTCTTCTGCCTCTTTCAGATTTTGAGCCGCAAGTTCATAGGTAACGATATGACTGTTATAAAAATTATCAATCTTTTCAGCTAAAAGCGGCAGTTCTGCAAGAGGTGCTGTAAAACCGGCACCGCCCTGAGTCTGCACGAAGCAATACCATTGAAAGTTCTGGTTCTTTCATATCGTCAAACCAATAGCCTTCCTTGCAATGTCTGCTATACCTTATCATTACTTTTGAGACAAGTTCTATCTCCTCTGGTGTTTCTGCTACCTCCATCAGAGTATCTATATTCATTAAGTGGTGTTTGCCTGACACCCACATGAAAATGTCTCCTTTTTCTGTTTTGAAACACTTTTCTTTATAAGTGGTACAATATGAGAGAAATGCTTCTTCCATTTTCAACCTCCACCAGAATGTTGTCCGCAATATCCTCACTTTCCATGTAGTTGTACTGCTCTATCTCTAACACCTCCTTCATAAAATATTGGCGCCGCTCTAATTTTACTATTGTAACAAGACCAGGGACAGCCGGGAGAACCACTGAAAATCCATCTTCGTGTCTGTGTATTTTTATGTAGAGCCGTTGATTTTGCTGTGTTTAGATGGCCCAGCGGTGACCCGCTGGCTTAATAGCCGGACAATTTTTAAAAGAGCTAAACTTTTTATTTTGATAAGGTCAGGGCAAAAAGCGCATTGACTTTTAGGGAGCCTGTGCAACCCACAAAGATGAAAAATTGCTATTCTGCTACTCCTCAGAATAACTTGGAAACAAAGGACTTTCTTCTATAAATAATAGCAGCTGTATAAAGGAGCCGTTGATTTTGATGGATAGATTTTCTGTATTCTGCATACAAGTAGTAAAAGTCCGTGAACATCTACCAGAATCAGACAGTTTTTAAGAAAGCGTATATTATCTGATTTATGAAAGAAATATTATAAGCCGACTGACAATTCATTCAAGGGCTGCTTCGTGGGCGGCGGCTGGCGGTTTTAGTGGATATGAGGTGAAAAACAGGTGGATTGCTCTCGCCGGCGTGAGGATTTAATGAGGATTTTTTAAGAATCACTTGAATTTCATAGATGGATTGATTATAATAGAAGTGTAAAAGAAAGCACCCACTCCAAAAGTGGATGCTCCCAAAGTAAATCGCTACATGTCCTTATGGACACCGCTCACTCTGTGGACAGACAGGGTGAGCATTTTATTTACGCTTATTTCTCTTATCGAGAAAGGCGATAATCGCTACAATCAAGCTACCAAAGGACATCAGCAAAGCCAATATCCCTATGAAGATTGAAATAATCTAGTATGCTGTCATGGGCGCTACCTCCTTTCCTATGTATTACGGCAAGCCGGTTTCTTAGGGTTGGGAGGTTGCCACTCCTGTCGTGAGTGCTTTCCTAATATCCATTTTAGCACAAGAACATATGTTTTTCAATTATAATTCTTATCGTCTGTAAGATTTTATATTTTTGATTCCAGTTCCCTCCACCTCCGGGATATCCGGTGCCTGTGCTTTTGCTTTCTCCCATATGGATTGATTGAATTTTTCTTGATAATGCTCTTTTAACTTACCTTTTGTGAAGTCCTCCCACGTTCTCCTCCACCAAAGTCCAAAACTCTGTGTTGATTTTGGTTTGTTCACCTTTTAGAAAAGCGATTCTCTGTTTCTTATCCTCTATGACTTCTAGAAAAATTGGGTCGGTAGGTTCTGCTTTGTATGCTTTGAAAATTTTGTCCCTGCGGTCATATAGGGATTGAATCTCCATTTCAGTCCTTGCGATTTCCTCTATGAGTTCTTTACGTCGCTGATTCAGGAACGGATTGCATACCTCCAACTCCTGCTTTTTAACTTCCAGGGATTTCATGAAGTTTTCAAGGGCGGCTGTGACCTGGAGCATAGAATCGGAGTAGACTTTTGCAATCACCGCCTCGTCTTTTATCTGATTCTGGCTGGAAGTGACAGCGGCAGAGAGAGCCAACCATTCGTAAGCATAGGCGATATACTTTGAGCGTAAGCCCTCCAGCCTGGCATTAATTTGCTGTAAATGCTCCGTTTCCTTTTCTTCCAAACGTTTGATTTGTTCTTCCAAATTATTTAAAAATATATTATCCTCTGTGATTCCACGGTTGAGATTCCCTAATTCTGTGTGTTGTCCACGTTTTTCTGCCTGATAGGCGGAGGGTCCGAGGTCTGGTTTCCTTCTAAATCAAGAGGGATTCCCTTTCCGTCAGTGATGGGTGGTTTATGAATTGCAAAATCGACACACATTCCCTGTGAAACAAAATTCCGTTCAATATATTCCCTTAGCAAGGCTGTTTGTTGCTCTAAGTTTAGTTCCTTCGGTAAAGCAATTTCAACCTCTCTTGCGAGTTGAGCATTGTTGGATTTTTCTGCAAGTTCTACCGCATTCCAGAGAGTAATCGTGAGTAATTCCATCGTATTCATTGGTTAAAGTATCGCCGGATCGGTAAGCTACGGCTGCCACGGAAGAACGTCCTGCATTACATCCTATGATTTTTACTGACAAATGGTAGATTGCCATTGTATCAACTCCTTTGTGATGTGATTGATTTTGTATTTAGTTTTGATTATGTGCCTGTCGGCACTATTGGGTCTTTGGTTTCTGATTTTGGCTCCATATGGTTAAAACTACTAAAAAGAAGGAGGTTTTAACCATGCGTCAACAGACAAAACTAAACGCGGCAATACCCTGCAGGTATCAGGAATTGCTTCCCGAAATGGATGCCTTTTTGGCGGAGTACCTTGAAGCTGGACGGCGAAAGGGCTTACAGGAAAGTACGCTCCATCTTCATGATAAGATAGGGCATTATTTTTTGACTGCTGTTACCAGCACCGGCTGTGTCAGACCGGAAGAACTGAATGCCGGAAATATCGGAACAGCATGCTTAACTATCAGCAGTAAGTGGTATCTTTCCCATATCCGGACGTTTCTCCGGTATGCCTATCAATCCGGCTATACTGACAGGGATTACAGCGGTATCGTTCCACTTTTCAAAAGGCCGCAGCCATATCCTTCCGTATACACAACAGAGGAAATCCTGAAAATTGAAAACAGCATAGACCAGGCTTCCCCACATGGGAAGCGTGATTACTCAGCCCTGCTCCTTGCCACACGGCTTGGGATACGGAGTGGGGATATTTCATCCATGACATTCAGGGCGCTGGATTTTGAAAGGAACCTGATCCTGCTTGCCCAGCATAAAACGGGTGTTACCATTGAGCTTCCCATGATTCCTGATGTAAAAGCCGCATTAAAACGGTATTTACAGGAAGAACGCGCCGCCCATGACAGCCCGTACGTGTTCTCCGGCTTATCCCGCCTTACAGCCACATCTCCGTACAGGCGGTCACTAAGATTGCAAAAACTGCTATTGAAGCTTCCGGAATTGACCCGGGAAACCACAAGTGCGGCGCTCATGCTTTCCGGTCATCTCTTGCCAGCTCCATGGTCAATGACAACATCCCATATGAAGCTGTAAGAAAAACACTGGGACATACAGACCAAAACGCCATCTGTTCTTATGCCCGGCTGGATGCTGAGCAGCTCCGGGGCTATGCACTCCCTGTCCCTGAAGCAACAGGCACATTTGCTGATTTTTTGGAAGGGAGATGGTCTTTGTCATGAGCGAGTTTAAAAGCATTTTCAAAAATGAACTGGAGGAATACCTTACAATCAGCCGTGGTGTAATCAGTGACAGCACTTTGCGGAATACACACAGAATCCTGCTTTCGTTTGATGTACTGCTGACAGAGGAAAATGCCAGTGGAATCACAGAAAAGACAGTCAGCCGCTGGATAGGCAGGCTTATCCAGACTAATGCTCCCAAAACAGTCAGCGACAAGGTAAGCTGTCTCCGAAAATTTTTAAGGCATCTCCGGTATAAAGGCTACAGCGTTTTTATGCCTGACTGCCCCAAAACGCCAGACGGCTATATCCCATATATTTTTTCGGACGAGGAAATACAAATGCTGTTAGCCAGTGCTGAGAACTGGGCTGACAAGCATGCTGATCTGAAAATACGTCAGACAGATATGGAATTCTGTATGCTGCTGCAGCTACTCCTGGGCTGCGGGTTCCGATTGGGGGAACCGCTTTCCGCAAGAGTAAAAGACGTAAATTTTTCCCGCATGACTATCCTGATCCGTCACGCCAAGAACGGCAGGCAGCGTATTGTCCCGATGGATGCAGCTTTAACAACGATGCTGGAAAAGTACTGCATTGCGATGGCTATCAAAACAGAACCTGAAAGTTATCTGTTCCCTTCGGTGCTCCACGCTCAATCAGTCTGTGGGCACGCCTGTCTCCAGCTTCTTTGAGGGTATGAAAAAAAGTCTGTAAATTGAAATCTTCTGGTGTTTTCCTTTTCAGCTTTTCTTTCTAATTTGCTCGATAAAACGTGGAAAATGGGTTGCTTTTAAGGCAGAAGGGACAGGGAGTGAAAAACCGGAAAACAAAAAGCAGAGCTATCAGGATAAAAAATCCTGACGCTCTGCTTTGATTTTACATTTTACTTTGTTCTATTTTCGACCGGATAAAAGGTTGAGAGCCGGTGGGAAGGAAACAACAAGTCCCCTTTGCGCATTCACACTTCGTTCATATTTCATTCAAAAACCTTTTACACAAATAACATTATTTCTTCATGTTTGAGCTATATACTTTAACCATAGCAAACAACAAGAGTTGCTACACCAAAAACGCTTACAAGATTTTTTTCATAATACTCGAGCTGATAAGAATTTATCAGCTCTCCTCCCTTTTAAAATACTTTTTTCCAGAAGGCGTATCATCCCCAGGATGGTGCGTTTTTTCATTTGTCTATGCTCCGGGGCAGAGTTGAATCCTGCCCCTGTTTCCCCTCTTTGATTTGGAACATTAACCATCCCCTTAATCCCGCCTTCTTAAAAACCCCTCAGGCAGAGTCACCTCTCTGGATAAAAACAGCAGGGCTGTCAGGTTGGGGAAGGCCATGAGTCCGTTCCATACGTCTGACAGCAGCCAAACCAGGCCCAGCCTGGCCTCACTTCCTAAAAATACGGCTGCGATAAACAGAAGAGGATATACCTTGGCCGAAAACATGCGCTGCGCATTTTCCCCGAACCCGCATCCCCTGATGAAATAGGCAGCAGCCTGCCTCCCCAGATAAAACCAGGCCATGATAGTGGCAAAGGCAAATACCACCATGGAGCCGCTGACCAGATATTCCCCTACAATTCCCAGACGTCTGCTGAAACACCAGGCCGCAAGGGCTGCTCCCTCATAAGGTATTGTCTCCGGGCTGGAACCGGTCATGCACAGGATTACCAGGGCCGTAAGGGTGCACAGGACCACGGTGTCAAAAAACACCTCAAACATGGCCCACATCCCCTGCTCATGAGGTGTTGTGCCCTCTGTGGGTCCGTGGAGCACGGCCAGCGTGCCTAGTCCGGCCTCGTTGGAGAATACTCCCCGTGAGATACCGTAACGCACGCTACGGCTGATTACATATCCCGCGGTCCCTCCTGCTGCTGCCTCAGGCAGGAATGCGGAGGACACCATGGACACCAGGGCTCCCGGTATCTGTTCCAGACAGGATAAAATCACAATCATGGAAAATGCGATATAGATTCCGGATGCCGCAGGCACCAGCTTTTCAGCCACATTTCCGATTCTGCGGATTCCTCCCCAGGTGACCAGCACCAGAAGGCCGGTAAATATCAGTCCGCCTGCCAGGGCCGGTACATGCCAGGTGTATTCCATGGTGCTGATTGCCGAGTTGGCCTGGACCATGCTGCCCATTCCAAGGGAGCTCATCAGGCACAGGAAGCTGTACAGCACTCCCATTCCCCTGAGCCCCAGTCCCCTTTCCATATATATAAACGGACCGCATATGTAATGTCCATCCTTATCCCTGTACCGGTACCTGATTCCCAGCATGGTTTCCGCATAAGCGGTTATCATGCCGATCAGGGCTGATACCCACATCCAGAACAGGGCGCCCGGTCCTCCCGCTGTCAGCGCGGTTGCCACCCCTGCTATGTTGCCTGTGCCGACGGTTGCCGCCAGCGCGGTGCAGACCGACTGGAACTGGCTGATTCCCTTTCCTTTTCCGGTCTTGTTCCCGTCCTCCTTCCTGGACGCTTCTCCTGATATGAGCCGTCCTGCCGTGCGGCTCCACCAGAATAAAAACCCCCTGATTTGGAAAAAATGACATCTCAGGGTAAAGAATATACCTACCCCAAGGAATATGACAAGGGTCCATGGCCCCCACACCATCTGGTGGACCTGCTCTAATACATTCATCATCCGAGCACAACCTGCCCTGCTTACTTCTTATAAATGTCTTATTCCAAAGCTCCCCTGACTATGACCACTGGAAGGAATTTTCTTTTGTTTCCGGCTCGCATTTCATAGTTGTTTATGATAGAATATGAAGTAGGAACAACTGCAAGAATCCAATAGAAAAGAGGTATGCCGATGCCAGGATTTAC
>UMED01004747.1_pt1 | contig 25619 bp, 15 predicted proteins | sample 1964661 | NCBI WGS metagenome assembly UMED01 (sample SAMEA4836011, study PRJEB28245) | human gut metagenome | biome: gut microbiome; material: fecal sample | place: Denmark | collected 2008
CAAAGAATATAGTGATGGAACTGCTTGCCAAGTTGAAGGAGGTATTAAGCGACTACAAAGCCGAAGAAAGGAGGTGCAGATGATAGGCAAAATCAAGAAGGGAAAATCCTTTGGTGGATGCATACGCTATGTGATGGGAAAGGATGATGCTGAAATCATTGCATCGGACGATGTATTGCTCGGAACAAACAAGGAGATGATTGATAGTTTCAACTGTCAATGCCTCTTAAATCCGAAGATTAAGCAACCGTTAGGACATATTGCACTGAGCTTTAAGCCCGAAGATGCACCACGATTAAACGATGAGTTTATGGCTAAAATCGCATTGGAGTATATGGAATTGATGGGTATTAAGAATACTCAATTCATCTTGGTAAGGCATCATAACACCGATAATCCGCATTGTCATTTGGTTTATAATCGCATAAACTATGATGGTAAGGTAATCTCTTCGCAGAACGATTTTAAGCGAAATGAGATTGCAACGAAGAAACTAAAAGACAAATACGGATTGACCTACGCAGAGGATAAGAGCAAGACCAATGTGAAGAAACTCCACGATCCTGAACGGGTGAAGTATGAGATTCATAATGCTGTTAAGGCTGCATTGAAACGGAGTCGGACATGGTGGGACTTAGGCAACCAACTGCAAAAGCAAGGCATAGGTATGACCTTTAAGATTAACCGAAGAACGGGTAAGAATGAGGGGTTGAGTTTCACCAAAGACGGTTACACTTTCAAGGCTTCCGATGTGAGCAGACAGTTCAGTTATTCAAAACTTAACGAGCAATTAAGTTGGGATATGCCGAAAACGCAGACAGAGATTGAACCTAAACAGCAACCGACAAGGCAAGAAACAGAGCAAAATTATAGTGTTACTGATAGCCTTATTGAGTGCAATGGATTGGGCTTGCTAAATGTTCCAGATGCTCCACCAGAGGAAGAGCAACCACCTTCTTGGCAGAAACAAAAGAAGAAGGAGCGAAAGAAGAATCAAGGAATAAGATTCTAAGCAAACAAATTTTTCACACTTAAAACAAATTGATATGAGTAATAAAAACTTTAACCACAACGACAATGAGTCGTTTATGGAAGGCATCTACGGATGCTTGGAGAGAATCGAAACCGCAGTAATTGAATTGCAAAAGTTTCAACCGAATGAGGGTAATTCGGCTGTTCCTAATGTGGACAACACGGCATTAGTTCAAGAAATTAAGGCTCTTGTTGAGAATGCTACAGGTGCTAATTGTAAGTACACAGAACGCAAGATTCAAGAACTTACAAAGACTTTGAGTGAAAACCTCGGTGTTGTCAATGATAATGTAAAGGGTGTTTCAGGTAAGAATAAGCCCGATTTTGTAGCCATTCAGAACGAGTTTGAAAACCTTAAAAAGTTGACAGCGTCACTTATACCGATGATTGAGGAGTCCAAAGTACTTCATAGAGAGAATGACTATAACATCAATCTGAACTTCAATTCCAAACTTGATTGGTTTGTGATTACACTCAATACTATTTTCATCGCATTCTTAGCGTCTGCATATTACTTTGAGTCGCAGCGGAACAAGGATGAAGAGGATGATTCTCTCAAATACCGCTACATCAAGATGAAAGGCGATGCTTCGGCTGAGCAGATAGCTACATTGGAGGACATCTTTGAACTCAACCGCAATGCCGAAGCAATTGAGCAGATGCGTGAGGATGTAGAAACCTATGAAGAGGCCGTTCGTAAACAAGCCGCCCTTGCCGAGCAAGCACGTTTGAAAGAGCAGGCAGCAAGGGAACAGGAGAGCAAAGCCAAATCCATTAAGAACAAGCAGGATAATAGTAAGGTTAAACAAAATAAATCAAAACCCTGATTGTAATATGGCAACAGTAAAGATTAAGTTCCGACCATCAACGGTTGATGGCGGACAAGGCTCAATTTTCTATCAAGTAATCCATAATCGTGTAGCCCGTCAGCAAAAGACGGGCTACCGTCTCTACGGCTATGAGTGGAACAGTCACTCTTCGGAGGTGGTGTTACCCAAGTTCAACGAGAGCAGAAAACGCTATCTATCGGAGATTGGCGACAAAATACGAATGGATGTCAAGTATTTCCAGAAGGTCATCGCTAATTTTGAACATAGCGGTTGTGATTATACCGCAGATGATGTGATAGCAGAATTTTCATCGAATAATCCCGAAAATTTTCTCTTACCATTTATGGAGGGTGTCATTGCCAATCTGAAAACATTGGGTAAGATACGCACATCGGAGACATATGCTGCGACCCTTTGCAGTTTCAGACGCTTCCGAGAGGACAAGGATGTGCCATTGGATGATATGGACTCCGATATGATGATGGCATACGAAGCATATTTGAAGAATAACGGAGTGAGTCCCAATAGTTCATCATTCTATATGCGTAATCTTCGGGCTGTATATAATCGAGCTGTAGAAAAGGGACTTACCTCACAACGCTTCCCATTCAAGCACGTTTATACGGGAGTGGATAAGACCGTCAAGCGAGCGGTACCTCTGAAAGTTATCAAGCGAATCAAAGAAATGGATTTTTCGATGAATCCGACCTTTGATTTTGCCCGAGATATGTTCCTTATGAGTTTCTATACTCGAGGTATGTCATTCGTGGATATGGCATACCTGCGAAAAAAGGATTTGCAGAATGGTGTGCTTTCCTATCGCAGACGCAAGACGGGACAGCAACTCTTCATCAAATGGGAGAAGTGTATGCAGGAGATTGTGGATAAGTACGATACTTCGCAATCCAATTACCTGTTGCCCATCATCAAGCCTTTCAACGATATTGACGAACGCAAACAATATATCTATGCAGCGCACAATATCAACCGTTGCCTAAAAATCATCGGTAAGGAGTTGGGATTATCCGTTTCACTAACCTTGTATGTTGCCCGTCACGCTTGGGCGAGCATCGCCAAGAGCAAGAATGTACCGCTATCGGTAATCAGTGAGGGTATGGGACACGACTCGGAAGCCACCACACGCATCTACCTTGCATCATTGGATACCGTAGCCATCGACAAGGCGAACAGTATGATATTGAAATCTCTATGAGTGAAGGAGTGTTGAGCGAACGAGAAAATCTCTTGATAAGAGAAATGATTACCGTTGCAAATTTACGAAGAATAATATAATCGGAACCAAAAAAGGAATTAAAAAAGCAGGTTGATTTTCATTTTGTTTTGCTCCACAGGTCTATTGTTGAGCAAATTTCAATGTATCAGCCTGCTAATAGACTCATTTATAGAATAGACCTACAATATGAATTGCTCTTATCAAGAGAGGTTTACTCTTTAGCTTCTTTATATAGAATTAAGAACTTGTAAACCTGACGATTGCCTACCCCAATTAAGTAACGCATAAAAATTGGCAACCAAAAATTGAAAGAGCAACGAGGAATTAGACACGAAACCAGAGAAAAGTATAGCGATGCAATTACCCTCTATGTAGAGACCAGTCTTTCCATAAAACAAATATGCGAGCAGACTGGGGTCGGCTTTTCCGCGTTCAGTTCTTACCTCTCCACTCATCACCGTGACCTAATCCTCAAACGACATAATCTTACAGAATTTAAGAATGTCAAACTTAGAGGAAAGAAAGGTCAAACTACTGCCGCCCATTACAAATACAAGGATGCCATTGACGCTTGCGACAGTATGGAGTATATTGAATACAATATATCCCAGATAGCACGTATCTTCAACGTAGATTGTTCCTCTTTGGCAAGCCAACTTCGCAGACATTACCCCGATATTGTACCACGCAGAGAACAGGAACGCAGACGGATAGGAATAACCGTCAATCTGCAATATGGAGCACGCAAGTGGAGCAAGGAAGAGTATGCTACTGCCATTGAGATGTTGCAATCATCCGATAAAACCATTGAAGAGGTTGCAGAGACTTGTAATGTATCCTACACGGGTTTGCGAGAACACATCTTAGCCTATTATCCACAAATTACCCGTAATAGGGAGGAGAAACGTATCCGTGCAACAGGTCAAAAGGTCAGAGGTCTGCGTAACGGAAATTGGACTGTCTATGAGCCAGACCGTGAAACTCTTGAAAAATATGAGAAAGCTATAGACCTGTATCGTACAACATCGAAGGATGTAAAGGATATAGTACGTATTGTTGGGGTAACTCTCGGTGGCTTCCGCTACCACTTGAGAACTTGGTATCCCGAACTGATGGTTCTCAGACGTGGCTTTGACGAAGGTATGGCATTGGAGCAAACCAAACGTTATAAAAAATCTTCTGCTGAGAAATATGCCAATGCAATCGAAAGATTACAGAATACCGATTTGCCAACGGCAAAGGTCGCAGCGGAATTTGGACTGAATCCCGAAACATTCAGGATGTATCTCAGGGAGCATCATCCCGAATTGGTTACAGCCCGTGGAATGATAAGGACATCTGACGGTAAGGTCGTTTCCAATCGTAGTGCAGAAAAGTATGCGGAGGCGCTACGCATCTATGTAACCACTTCCGAGTCCTTAAAATCCATTGCCAAACGGTTGGGACTTACCTATAATAGTGTAGGCGGTTTTATACGCCGTAACTATCCCGAAGCCATCGAAAAGCATAATTCGTTGCTTGCATCCAGTGAACAGATGTTTGCTGAAGGGGTAGAAATGTTGAAATCAGGGAACGCCACTATCCATGCCGTGATGGACGAGTGTGGCTACAATGAATATTTCAGAACTTACATAAAGAGCAAGTATCCCGAACTGCTTCATCGTAAGACGGAACGCAAGCAGATACTTAGGAAACAAAAGACGGCAGATAAATATGCAGCTGCTATCGAATGTCTGAAAAACGGCACAGATACGATGAAGGATATTGCTGAACGATTTGGACTTAACATCCATTCTTTCCGTAAATATCTCTATAAATATACTCCTGAAATTATAAAGTCAAGACACAATAAGCCGTAAGAGCCAAAAGAATAGGGCTGATGTTGAAGGTGCAGAGCAGAATAGATTGTTGAGCGAATGAAAGGTCTCTTTGGAAGAGAGAACTTATCTCTTTGGAAGAGAAATGATTACCGATGCAAAATTACACATTTTTCGGCAAATAGCACCAATTTACACTAAAAAATGTTATGCTCGATTCAGATTTTGTTTAGTGGCAATGTGGATTGTTGAGCAAATTATGTCGTGACTGTTCAAATAACCTACTCGTAATCAATAGCAGTATGTCGCATAAATCACTCTTCCAAAGAGAAGTGACCTATTATTCTGATTTATGCGCATTAAGAAATATTGTATAACACTGATTCTCTTGCTGTTTGGTGTAGGTATTGCGCATTCGCAAGAGAGACACACGGAAATCTGTATTGACTTCCGTGTGAACAGTACTGTCATAGACTCCGCCTATTCGGACAATGCCGCCCGTATGCAGGAGATGTTGGAGTTCCTACGAACTATACGCCAAGACAGTACAATCAACATCATTGAAGTATCCTTCTGCGGAGCAGCTTCTCCCGAAGGCAGTTATCAACTCAACCGCAAGTTGGCACAAGGTCGTCTCTCGGCACTTGAAAAGTTCATCCGCAGTGAGGTGGATATTCCCGACAGCCTTATTACCTATAATGACAGCTATATCCCGTGGGATTATCTCAAATCGCAGATTGAGGATTCGGGACTTATCCGTAAGGATGAAGTAATTGCCATCTTGGAGGAAGAAGCCCGATTGGTGGACTATCATCACCCGAATACGCATATCGACAACCGTGTCGTAAAATTGAGAGCATTGGACGGTGGTAAGGTATGGCAGCAGATGAACAATCTCTTCTTCGAGCAGATGAGAAATGCGTGTGCGGTATTCGTAACCTACAAGAAAGAGTTGCCACCCATACAAGTGCCTGTAATCGTGCCTGATACCATTAAGGTAGAGCCAATAGTTGAAGCCGTCGAAATTGTGCCCGACACAACGGCTATTATAGAAACGGTTATTCCCGAAGTGGAGGAATGGACACGCAAACTGCACGTCAAGACCAACGCCATCGGCTTGGGAATGGGCATTGCCAATGTCGCAGCGGAAATCGACTTGGCAAAGCACTGGTCGTTCACTTTGCCCGTCTATTATTCGGCTTGGGACTATTTCAAGACCACCATCAAGTTCAGAACATTCAGCGTACAGCCCGAGTTCCGCTATTGGCTGTCGGAAAACAACGATGGTTTCTTTGCAGGAGCACATTTCGGACTGGCTTATTACAATTTCGCCTTTGACGGTGATTACCGCTATCAGGACCACAATCGTGAAACACCCTCCATCGGTGGTGGTTTAAGTGTAGGCTATCGCTTGCCTATCAGCAGGAACAACCGCTGGTGGGTGGAGTTCTCACTCGGAGCAGGAGTATATTCAAATCACTACGACAAGTTCCACAATACTCCACGCACAAAAGACGGTCTGATGATAGAGAGCATCAAGAAGACATACTGGGGTATCGACCAAGCAGCGGTATCGTTCTCCTATTCGTTTGACTTAAAGAAGAAAGGGGGCAAGCGATGAGAAAGATTCTATACCTTATTATATCCCTGCCGATTCTGCTTCTTTCGGCTTGTGATGTTCACGAGTGGCCGGAGACTCCCGAATTTGTAAAACTGCACCTTCGTTTGAACTATGAAACGGATATGACCGAATGGGAACACCTATACGATGGCACTTCGGTCATTGAGCAGGGATATGGAGAAACATACGACAATCATCGTGATTATGGCAAGATACGATACATTGTCCGCACCTATCCCGTGTCGGAGAAAATGCGTACCACATCAGATTATACACAGGAGTTCGTATTCACGAAAGATATATCAGAGGGTTATGACCACGAAGTGACGCTCGACCTTCTGCCCGGCAACTACAATGTGATGGTATGGTCAGACTTGGTGCAGACAAGCGGTGACAGCCATTTCCACAATGCAGACAACTTTGCGGAAATCAGACTGCAAGGCGACCACAAGGGTAACAATGACTACCGTGATGCTTTCAGAGGTACGAACAACATAACACTTGTTTCGGATATTGTGGAGCATCAGCTGGATACGCTGGATATAGTAATGCAACGACCGCTTGCAAAATTTGAATTCATTACCAATGATTTACAGGAATTTATAGATAAAGAGATTGAATATCTGAAAAAAGAAGCCGCTACACGTGGAGAAAATGCCCCGACACGAGTTGATACAGATAAGTACAAGGTCGTATTTCATTATTCGGGATTTATGCCTAACACCTATAATATGAATACAGACAAACCAATCGATTCTGCAACGGGAGTAATGTTTGAATCAAGACTCGGGATATTAAATGATAATGAAGCATCGTTGGGATTTGACTATGTATTCGTAAACGGAAAGGAAGCCGGAGTATCCGTTCAAATTGGGTTGTATGATGGGGAAGATAGGCAGATTGCTCTGTCTGAACCTATTGATGTATCTCTAAAGAGAAGTTATCATACAATACTGAGAGGATCTTTCTTGATGCAACAGGCAACGGGAGGTATAGTTATAAATCCTGATTTTGATGGAAACCATAATATAGTAATTGACTGACAATGAAGATATATAGATATATTGGATACTTATTCTTTGCTTTTGCAGCCTCGATAATGTCTGCTTGTACTGATGAAGATATGTTGGGGCAGAGTGGAGATAGCGTGAACATAACATTCCGTCCGTCGTTGGGCGGTGAGTTGAATACCCGTGCCATAGGAGATGCTACAGGTATAGACCAACTGGTTGTTGCTGTTTACGAAGGGAACGGGACATTATCAAAAACATTCTCTTATTCGGAGGATTGGAACACTGTTCAGCAAGATGGTATAACACTCTCATTGATTGAGGGTCGAACATACAATATCATCTTCTGGGCGCAGGATGCTGACAATAAGGCATACAGTCTGACCGATGACGGAAAGATAAGTGTAAACTACGAAGAATATCTGAATGATGGTTTTTCCCAAATGGAGCAGTTGGATGCTTTCTACGCTACCGCAACAGTGACTGTAGGGGCACAAAAGGTAGAAGATAAGGGAACAATTTATCTTACTCGTCCGTTAGCTCAAGTCAACTTTGCGGACAATACCACAAAGCCAGTTCAGGAAACACATAAGGCGGTGGTTACCTTTCACAGATTCCCCACTTCTTTTGACCCGTTCTCTGGTATGGTTACGATGTCCGAAAGTGACATGTCTTTCATCTTTAAGGATTTTCCAGAAGAAGAGACTTTGAATATCAACAATTCTTCATATTACTATGTAGCGAGCAATTATCTGTTTGCTCCAGCAGAAGGAACCACCTCTATTGAAGCTACTCTCGACTTACAACAGATTGATGGTACATCCATCAACACCTTTGAGTTCAGTGGTGAAAAGGCCATTACATTGGAGAAGAATAAAAAGACCAATGTACTTGGATCCATTATTCTTCAGCCTGAAACATGGAGTGTGTGGGATGGTGAAATGCCGACAGAATCCACTTTAACTACTGACCCTGAGAATCAGAATCGTTACATCATTGATGAAGCCGATGATGTGGCTTGGTTGAGTGTTCAAGAAAATGCCCAAAGCCTTGCCGCTAATAGCACTTTCATTATGACAGTCGATGTGGATATGAATAACGGCAGTGGTCTCGCCGCTATACAACTTCCTTCGGGAAGTATATTGGACGGTGATGGACATACCATCAAAGGCTTGCAGTTAGAAAATGCTCTCTTGGGGGATGTAACAGACATTACTGTCAAGAACTTAACCATAGAAGAAACAACTGTAGCTAATACATCTGCCGATGTGACCCATGTAGGAGTATTGGTTAATACACTCAAAGGAAGTAATACATTCAGCAATATCCATATAAAGAGTTCATCCGTCAGCACACAAAATGGAGCTGCAGGTGGTATTGTAGGATATATTTCCCGTAAAGACCCGAATAATAGGGAAGAGACATTGACCGTAACCTTTGATGATTGTCACGTAACAGAAACAACAGTAAGCGGTACACAAAGTGAAGGTCATTTTGTAGGCCTGTTTCGTGGTTATGATAATAAAGAAACTTTGCAATTCAATAATAATTGTACACTTACACTTTCTGCGACCGTAAGGTCGGCTGATGAATTTGTATCTCCTTATCGTGAGGGTAATGAGGGCGCTTGGCTGGCAGACAATGACTATTCTAAATATGATGCCTGGTTAGGTGATGAGGAATGCTATCGTGGCACTGTAATGTATGGCGCTAATCGCTTTATCCCCTGTTGGGATGGTATAACTAAAATCACACCGCTTACAGATGGAACTACCAAATTGATTTATTCGGCATTTGACTTGGCTAATTGTGCAGGAACAAATCCAGGCACGATTAAATTTATGCAACATGTAGATATGGGAGCGAAGAACTTTGCTCCATTGACAAATATATCCAAACTTTTGGGTGAATATATGACTATCTACAATTTAAAAGTAGAAACGACCTTTAATACCAATTCATGGGACGGTGGTGGATTTATAAGAAGATGTGGAACTGCTACAATTCAAAACATAACCTTCAATAATGCTAATGTAAAAGTAACTCATGCTGAAGGCAGTGATGGTGACGCTTATGCTTCGATTGTTTGCGGTACTGCCGAAGGGAACAATACTTTGGAAAATGTCAAAGTTATCGGAGGAAAATTGTATGGATGCAACAAAATGGGAGGACTTGCCGGTTATATTACGGGAACGTTCTCTGCTACGGGTTGTGTTGTCGATGGATTAAGCATTGAGAACTATGATTCCGGGGGTAAAGATTCTTTTGGATTCAAAGCCAACGGCGAGGTTGGCGGAGCATTTGGCTTTATTGCGGCAAACGCAACCATCTCAGGATGTTATGTCAAGAATACAACTCTAAATTGTGTCGGTGTTAATAATGGAAAAGTTTTTTTGACTAAATATGCCGGGCGACATGTTAATGAATTTATTGGAGATATTCGTACGACATCCGGACAGACCATTACCATTACATACGATGAGAAGAATTTTAGTAACAATACCTATAAAAACCGAAAAGACCAATATTCGCAATGCAAATATATCGGTCATTGCTACTATACCAGCATAAGTGTATTGGGGATTGGTATTACTGATACAATGGGAAAAGTTTATGTAAATGGTACTTCTATTACTGTAGCCAAAAATTATTAATCAATATGAAAAAATTAATCTATCTACTATTGGCAATGCCACTGCTCTTTACATCGTGCAGTAAAGACGAAGGGATGGCGAGTGAAGAAACAGTTCAGGTAAGCTTCAGTACAGAACTGCCGAAACGAATTGGCACACGTGCAGGTACGACCGATTTGAATGTGAATAAGGTGGTGTGTGCCGTATTTGAGGACGGAGAAGAAATCAGCTCCTTGCGTGAAGTTATTACAATTCAAGAGGGGGGAAGACTCGTATTTGCTCCTCGCTTGATTAAAGGTCGTACATACGATGTTGTCTTTTGGGCTATGAAAGACGACAATTATGATGTGGACGATATGACAGCCATTACTCGTGCTTCGGGAGCAACTGCTGCTGAAAGTGAATTTGACGCATTCACAGAAAGTGTAGAGGTCGAAGTAACAGGCTCCAAGTCGGAAACAGTAACGCTCAGGCGTCCATTAGCACAACTAAATCTTGGTGTAACCCAAGATGATTGGGATGCAGTGGCAAGCGAAAAAACTTTTGCAATGACGCCTACAAAAATGGTTATAACCCTGACAGGGAAAGATACATTCAACGCCCTCACAGGTTCTGCCATCGGAGAAGATAAAGAGGTGACATATACTCTTGATGTGTCCGGTGAAGACCTTGTGGCTGGAGAAGTGACCTACAAAAGCATTGCGATGTGTTATGTATATCCCGATGCTGGACAAGAGAATATAGATATTACGTACACTATCTATGACCAAGACGATAACGTAATTCGTGAGGATGTAACCATTCAAAACATTCCGTTGGAAAACAACTATCGTACAAATGTGGTAGGCGGTCTGTTGACAGGCACAATTACATATACCATCACTTTCGAGAAGGATTTCAATACGACAGAAAATAACGAGACAATAGAATAAAGTATAACCCTCAAAATTAATTCAATTTCAAGAAATAGAGTCAGATAGTATAAATAAACAAATGGAATCCTCATGTGATTCTTTTAAAATCTCTTTATGGAGATTTCTACTATGATGAATTGCCCTTAAGGAATAATCCTTATGAACACTGGACGAGATCCGGCATATGTAAATATGTGGGAAAGCGTGAAAAGAAAGAAAATAATATAAACTTTTATTATTAATTTAAAAAATTCATAAGATGAAAAAGAATTTGTTTATGAGTATGCTTGCAATAGCAGGTATGCTGTTTGCGACCTCATGTTCGCAAGACGAACTGCTTAACGAACCCACAACGGGCGATTACGTTAATGCAAAGTTTACAATCGGTACAACTGATGGTATTGGTACACGTGCCGCAGTGAATGTGGGAGAAGGTACAACTGTAAACTACGTGGCTTGTGCTGTTTATGATGCAAAGGGCGTAGAAATGGATGAGCTGCGTCAGTATGTGCCTATCTCTGAAAAGAAAGCAGAATATTCTATTCGCTTGGTAAAAGGTCAAGAGTATCGCATAGCTTTCTTCGCATATTATGGCGATGATAAAGGTAGTAGCGATTATTATGACATGACAAAATTGACTGCAATTACGATAAAGGCAGCTGCTTCAAACATTGAGTATCGTGATGCATTTACCAACTATGTGAATGTCACAGCAAATGAGTCTATGACGGCTATTGAGAAAGATGTCACTCTTTATCGTCCTTTTGCACAGCTTAACCTTGGCTCATATGCCGAAGATGTGGAAGCTGCAAGACAAGCGGGTGTTGTGGTTACAAACAGTAAAATTACTGTAAGTAACGTTTACACAACATTTAATGCTTATGATAACGAAGTAGCGGGCGAAACTTCTGAAGTAACATTCTTGATGAACGAGATTCCCGGTCAAGATTTGTCTGTTGACATGGACAACAATGAGGATACTCCTGATGAAACATTTGAATATTTGGCTTTGAACTACTTGCTTGTGGGAGATGCTGGTAGTGAAAAGACTTTGACAGATGTTACATTTGAATGGCAGACTGCTGACAACAAGACTAATAATCCTGCAACTGTATTCAAGAACATTCCTGTTCAGCGTAACTATCGTACAAATATCATTGGCTACTTGTTGACCAATCCTGCTCAGTTCAACATCACAATTGATGAGAAATTTGAAAAGCCTGATTATAAACTTGTTTATGCAGGTGGTACTGCCGAACATCCTGAAAAGTTGGAAACTGTATTGGAAAAGGTTGGTGCTGAAAAGAACCCGATTATCAAGGTAGCTACAGGTTCATATGTTTCTTGGACAACAGGTGCTTCTCATGGTTCAACACCTCTTATCGATGCAACTAACACCGTCACAGAAACTATTACAATCGAGGGAGAAGGCAAAAACAGTGTGCTTGTTGTTGACGGTGCCGGCGTAGGTTCACTCCGTGCTGCAAATGGTGCAAAACTTATTGTTAAGAACATGACCATCGTGGATAATAGCGTATCTTATGCAGAGGATGCTTGGGAACTTACATACTTGGAATTTGCAGGTAATCTTGAGTTTAACAATGTAACCTTCAATAGTGGTATTCAACTTCAAACAGAAGGTTCTGAAGCAGCCCTTAATGCAACATTCACCAACTGTACCTTTATTACAAATGAAGAAAGTGTTTATTCTGTTTGGGTTTCTGATGGTACATCTACTTTCTCTAACTGTAAGTTCCAAGGCACTCGCGGTTTGAAAATGCATGAAAAATATGGTTCTGAGATTGCCGAGGTTATTATTGATGCTTGTGAGTTCGGTCCTCTGTCTAAGAAGCCCGGTGTAGCTATTGGCGACTTGAATGCAGATACTAAGGTAACTATCAAGAACAGCTCATTCATTGGATGTCAGCCCGGCGACCAGAACAACTATATCTATGAATCGGATACCGATGTAACAACATTCACATTGACTCTGTCTAACAACAGTGTTGAAGAAGATCCTGCCAATACTGTAAGAATTGGTACAGTAGCTGAGCTTAAGGCATTTAAGGAAGCTGTAAATGTTAGTGGCAATAGCTATTCCGGCAAGACAATCAAATTGACTGCTGATATTGACCTTAAAGGTGAAGCATGGGAACCGATTGGTCAGGCCCGTGGTAATGGTGTTAAAACTTATTTCCAAGGAGTTTTTGATGGACAGGGTTATACAATCAAGAATATGACTATTAAGCCTAACGCAACATACGGTGAAGGTGCGAATTATGCAACAGGCTTCTTTGGCTTTGTAGATGCAGGAGATGCAGTTATCAAAAATGTTACATTTGATAATGCAACTATTGAAGGACATCACTGGACAGCCGTAGTTTGCGGTTATATTTCCGGTACGATCCAAAACTGTCATGTGACCAATTCAAGCGTTGTTTGCTCTCACGCAAATGATGATGCCTGCGGTGATAAGGCTGCCATGATTGTTGGATATACTAACGAATCGACAACTTCTGTAAAAGATTGTACTGCTAAGAATGGAACAGTTAAGGCAGGTCGTGATGCAGGTCAGATTGTCGGATGTAATTCCGCAAATGTAACTGTTAGCGGTTGTTCAGCAGAAAATGTAACAGTATCTGCTATCGAAGGTTGTACCGGTGCTAATATTAAGAATGATATTGTCGGAAGACAAAATTAAATTGTTTTACGGCTATATTAATAAAAAGCACAGAAAAGTAAAACTTACATATGACAAGTTTTCGAGACCTGCCGTTCGTGAGAATAGCAGGTCTCATTTTGATATTAGCACAGTCCTTTAGATGAGATATGATGCCCGAAATTTCCTAACGATAACAGTATGCTAATTCCATTCTCTTTTCGCAGGCATAGTTCTTCCAACACCTTCTGCCTTATCTTGTTTGCCTCATAGGTGTTCAGCCTAAACGCAAGAGCAATGACCACTTCAAGGTTGTAAAATGTAGCCCAACTTGCTGGGGTGGCCAAATCGCATCGTTGGGTGCTTACAGGGCAAAGCGTTCCACTTTTATATATCGCTCTAATGGCAGCTCGGAGTGTCGGGGATATCACCCCGAACAACTCCACCAACTCCATTTCAGACATCCAAATATTACCGCTTGGGATATTCACTCTGCCACTTTCGCTGATTGTTATTATTGCTCGTTCCATAGTTACATTGCTATTGAGATTTCACTAAACGATTGATTAAGTCTGTTGCCGAACATCGTCAAATCCTTGTCGATTTTCTCGGTGGTTATCTTGGCATATTTCTGTGTCGTGGTAATGTTCGTGTGCCCCAATACGCGGCTGACACTCTCAACGGGAACACCCTTGCTCAGAGCCAAGGTCGCGAACCCATGGCGAGTGCAATGGAAGGAAATATTCTTTGAAATTCCGCACTCTTTTATCATCTTTTTCAGCGGTTTACAGATGTTCCAATAGTTCAGATTAGGGAACACCAACTTATCCTCTTGGAATCTCTCGTAACGCTTGATTATCTGCAATGGAATATCAAGCAACTTCACTTGGAAATTGACCTTTGTTTTGTGTCGCTTGGATAGAATCCATTTCTCTCCGTTTATCTCTACAATATCATCAGTGGTTAGTTCCTTAATATCCACGAATGACAAGGCTGTGAAACTTGCAAACACGAACAGGTCACGAATGTAAGCCAACTTCTTATCTGCAAACTCATGTGTCATTACAGCCTTGATTTCATCTTCGGTAAGATATTGTCGCTCCTTGATGTTCTGATTCACCCGATACTGAGCAAATGGATTTCGTGGTGTCAGTCCATTATAATGAGCCTTTGACACGATTGTTTTCAGCCACATACAATGCGACCATACACTGCCATTATGTAGTCCTGCATCGGTAGAGAGATAGATTTCATACTCCTTGATAAAATCGGGAGTAAGTTCGAGCATAGAAATATCACTCCGCTTGTAGCACTTCTTAATGAACGTAGCCAAATGATTTCGTGACCTTACACGCACCTTATAGGAACTTGCTGCACGGTCTATGCCGATTCGCTTCTTGAATCTTTCGTTATCTTTATCAAATGCCCCGAGCAATGTTTCGTATTCCGTTCCGATACCTTGATAGGCATTGCGTACCATTTCGGCAGTTACAAACGCTTCTCTATCCGAAATGCGTTGGTAGTGCTTGATGATTTGAGCCTTGATGTTATCCAAAGCCAAATTGATGTCTCTTGATTCTTTGCTCTTGCCTTTTGCCCGATTGCCTTTTGCATCCCACATTGTTTTTGCAATGGTTAGTTTGCAACTGAATTGTGCCACCGAGCCATTGATTGTAACTCGTCCCATAATGGGGACAATACCGTTTTTCTCCTTGCTTCCGTTCACATAGAACAGCACCTTAAATGTACTTCGCATAATCCAATTCTTTTTGGTTACAAAATTAGTTATCAGCGAGTTGTACATTGTTATGCAGAATATGGCAGAGAGTAGAAATAGACTCCAACGACCTATAACCTTACCTCGTTATCGGGTAATGATTTGAAAACCGTTCGCCCTCATTACCTTTCATTTCCTTGCACTTTCGCATCGGCGAGGCTTTCATCATAAGTCCTCATAAGTCATTGAACACCAGTGCCACCATCATTATTTCCCCTCATTCGTTAGATTTTTCCAGAGATAGAACTTATATTTGATGAAACCGAAAAAACTCTGTGCTAATCGGCGTAATCTGTGGTGAAACTTTATTGTCTAAACCTGCAAGTGCCGGTATTCGCTCGGAGTATAGCCTACGTTCTTCTTGAACACGCGGTTGAAGTGCTGCGAATACTGGTATCCCAGCTCATAGGCAATCTGGCTGACTGTCTTCCCGCTTCCTATAATCATTTCTTTGGCCAGGTCGATGATTTTGTTCTGGATATATTCCTGCGCCGTCTTTCCGGTTTCCTTCTTCACCAAATCTCCGAAATAGTTGGAGGAGAGGAACACTTTGTCTGCGAAGTATTTCACGGAAGGCAGTCCTTCGGTCTGCGGTTTGTCGCTCTGGAAATAGTTGTCTATCAGTGCTTCAAATTTCATCAGGATGTCTTTGTTGGCTGCCGAGCGGGTGATGAACTGGCGTTCGTAGAAACGCATGCAATAGTCCAGCAGCAGTTCGATGTTGCGTGCAATCAGACCCTTGCTGTGCTTGTCGATGGGGCGTTGGATTTCCATTTTAATCTTCTTCAGACAGTCGAGGAAGATTTCTTTCTCGTCTTCGGACAAATGCAGTGCCTCGGTAGAGGAATAGGAAAAGAAGGAATACTGCTTTATTCCCTGTCCCAGCGAGGTGCCTTTTATCAAGTCGGGGTGGAACAGCAGGCCGGAGGCGCTGGGCTGCATACCTTCCAGCATGTTGACCTCGGTCACCTGGCCCGGGGCGAAGCTGGTTACCGTGCCTTCCTGGTAATCGTAATACTGTTTTCCATAGCGTATGTCTCCGCATTTGGTGTTTTTGAGGAAAAGGGCGTATACGCCATAGTTCAAGGTGAAATGCCTGGGATATCCGGTGGCTTCGGACAAATCGACTACGCTGACCAGCGGATGCAGGGTTTCGAGACCGAACATCTTGTTGTATTGGTCTACAGCATTGAGCTTGATTACTTCTTCCATAAACGTTCCTGTTAGTTTTGTACAAATGTAGAGAATAATCCGGAAAGTACCATATCGCAGGAGGAGGAATCCGTAATATGGTTACAAATGTCCGTAATCTGTGTACATTGAAAAGAGCTACACCCTTTGTCCGGAATGGTGTAGCCATCCGGAGCAAAGGGTGTAGCCTTGGTATGTAAAAGGTGTAGCCCTTTTACGCTTGCTGGTTATCAATCTTTTAGCATGGCTTTGATGTGTTCCATATAGAGCTGGCGGATGGCTTTGTTTTCGCCCAGTCCCTGCATGCGTACATTCACTTGATAGCCTTGCTTTTCAAGTTCCGTCTTCCACACGCCGGCAATGTCTTCCTTGGTATGGTTGCCGCATACCAACAGCAACGGAACCAATGTCACGCTCTTGGGGCGTGTCTCTTTCAGTTGCAGCAGGGTTGCGTCCAGGGTAGGGTATCCTTCAATGGTACTGACGTGGAAGTTCTTTAGTCCATGGGCTTTCATCATGAAGTCGAGCATGGCGTAAGTAGCCGTGCTGGGTAGCTGGTTGCCGTGCCCCACATAGACAATGTCTTCTTTCTTTCGCAGCTGTTCGGCGGTCAGTATACCGATTACCTTCTCGCAGTCTTCGACGGAGTAGAGCAGGGGATTTCCCACTCTTATCTCCTTGAAGAAGGGACGGAGATTGTCTGCATCCCTGCGGACGGAGGTCATCTCACTGCCTTCTATCAAGGTGGTGCTCTGGACGTAGATGGTCCGGTAGCCTTCAGCGCGAAGTTTCAGCAGTGCATCCGTAGGGCTGTCTTTGTACACACCCTCCTTGGCAAGTCTTTTTCGTACAATCGGCGAGATGTATGCCTCGCGTACTGTAAACTGCGGAAAGGCTTCCTGCGCCTCACGGGTCACGACGTCGAGTGTCAAGGCACGTGTCTGAGGGTCTGAACTGCCATAATGGGTGATGAGCAAAGCCGCCTTCTCCTCTTGTTGTGCGGAGGAGAAGAGGCTGATGCCGAGTAAATAGAGAGTGATGAAAAAATGTTTCATAATTGTTGTTGTTTCTAAATGCGTTATGGAGAGATTATTTTAGTCTGAGTGCCAGGCTGATTACTACCGAACGTCCCGGGGAATACAAGGCGAAGTTCTTGTTCAGCGGGCGGTTGTCTTTCTTGTTGAAGATATTGTCTATGCCGATGCCCGGTTCGATGACAAAGTTGCGGAAGCCATCGAAGGTATGGCGGGTATTGAGGTTCCAGATGCCGTAACCCGGAGCATTGCCGTCCGCGTCACCCAGATAATAGACTTTGCTTTGCAGACGACCGTTCAGGTTGAGGTTCAAGGTATAGTCGCTCCAGCTGTGTGTATAGTTTCCGGTGATGGTGGCTGTATGGCGTATGCTGCGCTCGATGTTTTGCCATTCGCCTCCTTCGTTCAGACCGCGTCCATAGGCGTAGGTATAGTTTCCGGTCAGGGTGAAGCCCGGGAACAGATTGCCGTTTAAGTTCACTTCAAAGCCTTTGACGGTAGCTTTCTCGAAATTGAAGTAGTTCTTGACACTTAGGTTTTTCGTGGATGAAAGGTCACCGATTTCGGGGAACTCTTCACGCAACTGGTTCTGCTCTGCTTCCGGTAGGTCATCGAATTTAGTGGATTTGGAAGTTACCATGTTCTTTACATAGTTCAGATAGCCGGTGACAGAAGCACTGAAACGGTTGGTACGGTATTCCATGTTGATGGAGTAATAGTTGCTGTGTTCGGGGTCGAGGTTCTCGTCACCCAATGAGATGGTGGCTCGTGTACCCATTGTCTTCTTGAACATGTGGTAGTAGAGCTCGTCGATGCCCGGAGCACGGAATCCGGCAGCATAGGTGGCACGTACATTGAAGTTGCCTATGTTGTACATGGCTGCCACTTTGGGGGTGAAGCGTCCGCCCGTCTGTTCGTGATGGTCGTAGCGTACACCCACAACACCGGTCAGATGGTTCCATAGCTTCACTTCATGCTGGCCGTAGGCTGATGCCGTATAGACACTTTTGTCCAAATCGGAGTCGGGACGGCGGAGCACTTCACGGCGATAGTCCACACCGAACACCGTAGTGCTGTTGGTTGTAAAACCGAAGATACCTTTCAACTCGGCATCATGGAATTTCTGAAGCTTGGTAAGCGCATACTGTCCGGGCAGGTATCTGCTGTTTTCTATCAGGTATTTGTAGCGTGATGCGTAATTGTTTCCTGAATAGTCGAACTGGATAACGTTGCGTTTACTCAGTTTGTATTTGGCGCCTGCCCCCCAGTTGTAACCTTCGTAGGTAGTGTTGTACTTGCTTCCGCCGGTGATGTCTTCGCGTTCTACCGGACGTTCGAGTCCGCGGTTATAGTATCCGCCGTTGGCATAGAAGGAAAGCTGGTCCGTAGCATCATAGGTAAACTTCTGCGAAAAGTTATTCGAGCTGTAGCCCAGGGAGAGCGGGGCAATCGTTTCGATGATGTCTTCTCCGTCTTCTGTCAGATGGCTGTTTTGCCAACCGTCGGAGTGGTCGTATTTATAGGAAGTATAGGATCCTATTTTTCCTTGGGCGATGTCCAGATTCAAGCCTTGGGAGAATTGGTTCTTTCTGGTATAGCTGCTATTGCTGCTGAAGGCTACCACATCTTTAGGCTCGTTGGTAATGATATTGATTACACCGCCGATGGCATCCGAACCATAGAGGGAAGAAGCTGCTCCGTTCAGCACCTCGATGCGCTTGATGCGGGTCATGTCAATCTGATTGAGGTCGATGTTACCGGTGATGTCTCCCGTGACCTTGCGTCCGTTCACCAATATCAGTACGTGCTTGTTGGAGAGTCCGTTCATCATCAGATAGGAACCCATCGCGTTCGGACGGAAGGAGAGCGAGGGCACCATCATGGTCAAGGCCTGCTGGAAGTCAGTGATACCGGCACGCTTTATTTCGTTGGCAGTGATAACCGATACCGGAGACGGGGTGTTCTTCAGTCGCTGATGTGTACCTGTACCCGTTACTACCACCGGGTTCAACTCGTGAGTTTTCTTGGTCATGTCGTCGCTGTCACCTTTTTCGGCTTGTGCATAGGCACCGGTAGCGATGATTCCTCCCATAAGGAGGGCTGTGAAAAATCTTTGCTTTATCATATATTATTTTATTTTATATAACGCTGCAAAGGTACATACCATTATCGGAGGGTGAAATACTTAATAGTTGTTATACTGCGATGGCCAAATAGCTATTAGTAGGTACTGTATTCCCTTATTCCGGCACATAGATAATCTCTCCATTTTCAAGCTGATAGGCAACTCCCACTTTCTTTCCTCTTTTACCGGAGGTCTTTTGGTCTTCGCTGGGAGTGTATTTCTTGATTTCCTGCCCTTCTTTGGTAATGATTTCCATATTCTCCTTTCCGGGATTCTTCACCATGGTGAAGTCTTCTTTAGAAAACATCTCCGTCATATTGAAGCGGGAGACGAGAGCCACCATCAAGGCTACGGCAAAGACCATTGCTACGTCAAAAAGATTGGCTACCGTACCCATGGGGTCGGAGTCCGAATCGCTGTGCAGTAATCTGTTTCTCTTACTCTTCATAGTTTTCGTATCGTTAGTCCGTTATTCCTTTTCGGCCGTTTGGCGACTTATCACTTTGTACAGATATTCCAAGTCGTTCATTTCGCGGGCATACCAGCGTTGTTTCACTTGCAGGGTAATGACGCCGACAGCAGCAATGACCAAACCTACCACTGTAGTGGCAAAAGCCACCTGCATATTGTAGGCCATGGAGGAGATGTCTCCTTGTGCCAAACCTACCAGTGCGGGGCCCATCGGGATGAGGGTACCCATCAGTCCCAACATAGGACCCAGCTTGATGAAAGTACGCGAACGTCCCAACTCCTTCTCGGCTTCCACTTCATAGTTGGCAAGCAGGTGTTCGCAGTAGGCAGCGTCGTCCCGGTGTGCGGACAATTTGGACAAGCTGCGGAGGAGAGGGGAGTTGCCTGCCGATGGGAGTTGCTGCAGCAGTCCGTCTATATTCTCTGGGATGATGTTCTCCAGTGTTTCAGTGAATTGCTTCTGTAATTTCATCCGCTGGTAGAACTCGCCGAAGAAACCTCCCGCAAGGATAATGGCACGTAGAAAGAATAGCAGCAGCAGGACTACGACGGGAACCAGCAGCCCGTTTGAAATCCAGAACAGTGTGTTTGAGATTGTTTCCATATATCTTTTTAGTTTTTAATTCTTTAATTTATTTCAATAGCCCGTGGCAATGATGCTCAATATAACAATGAAAATATTAACAATGAACAGTACTTCCAAGCGCAGTGGTTTATCACCGATAGCATGCCGCAGCAGAAGGCTCCCAGCACAAACTGCAAGGAAAGTAACGCCGGCTGCTATCCATGAGAGACTGCCGAAATCTATTCCGGGAAAAGTGAAAAGCAGCAGTGCCAGGACATAGCATATTACTCCGCCTATCAGTATGCCGGGGTATAACTTCAGGAAGAGGGTGACCGCTTGTTTGAAGGCCGTGTTGCGGGTACGCATTTCTGCGAAACAGTCGAAACAGAAAGTTATCATTACGGCGGCTTCCAGAGTGACACATACCGACAAGTTCAACATCTGTGGACGGGAGGCAAAGAAAGCTGCCACCACGGTCTTGGACTGTTCCGTCATCCATGGAGTCACCAGCCACGCAAAAAAGGCATAGCCTGCGGCAACCGTCCACATTCCCCAGCGTGGATAGAACCCCACCTTTAATAGAAAATTGAGGGCGATGAATAGGGCTAACAGATGAATGGCGTATTCCATAATACTCTGTTTCTATTTATTCTTTTTTTCTTTTCTTCAACAGTACGACCAGTCCGATGAAGGTGATGACGACAAGACTGCCTGCAATCACTCCGTTCACCCTGTTCTTACGTACCGTTTGTTCGGAAGTCAGTTTGTGTTCTTTCAGTACGACATCCTTGCCATCGGTTGCGGATGCTTCGTGTACCTCCTTCATGTTCTGGGTATAGGTCTGCTTCTCGCTATTATCCAACTGGTCGGCAACGAACGACTGTAGCTTGTCATTGTCGCAAACGAATTCGGTACAAGCGGCACCTTTTTCGCGTGTGATTTGTGCATGCAGGGAAGCAGTGGTTTTCAGTTGCTCATCAGATGCTTTCCAGTAACCTTTGCGGGCGCTTTCCAGCATGACGGCTGTCATAGCCTGGAATGCGGCGGGATTGACGCGGAGGAAGTACTCGTGAATGCCCAGCTTATTCTCATCCTTTATATACATTCTATACAAGTCATTGAACAGTTCTTTGTCCATGGCCGACGGACGCATGACGTGCCAGCCGAAGATGTTGCGGAAGATTTCGCCGAACATCTGCGCCGAACCTTCCCCGCCTTTCATCCGCTCTTGTATAAAGGTAGGGTTCAAGATGGTGGAACGTGTCTCTACGGCAATGGCCTCTTTGGCATCCTGCATGCGGCGGTTGGTCCGGTTGCGGTAGTCTGCCATATAAGCATCCGGTTCCTTGCCGGTCACGGTTTTGACGGTGAGCGAGAGTCCACCCGTAAATTCGTATACATGATCCAGGGAGATGGGGCCCCATGTGTTACTTTGACGGGGCTGGATGACAACATCCGTTTCGGACAGTGCCGAGGCAAACAAACCTTCCTGGACGTCTCCCCAATTTCCGTCGTCCCCATAAGAGGCACCCATATTGTTGAGGTATCCTTCGGCTATCTCCTTTTCGCTTTCCCACGAGCCGCTGTGCTCGGTATAGGCCATCATACCGGTACTGTATCCGCTGTTGATCGGTCCGAATACACGCATCACAGACATTTCACGGGCACGTTTGGGGGAAGTTCCCTTTTCCACCAGTAATTTTTCCTGCAACAGTGTACCCGATGCCACATAGTTGGGATAGGTCTCATCTCCGGCTTCCGATGCCAGACGTATAGCATCGGTCAGTAACTTCAAGCGGGAACCGGCTATGTCGCGTAGCTGTCCGGACACTTGTACCAGCACATTGATGCGCGGACGCCCCAGTTCTTCACTGGGCACCAGTTTCAGGTCAACCACTCTGCCTTGGGCGTCGCGTACGGGTTCTACTCCCAGCATCCAGAATACCTGGGCCAGCGTAGCTCCTTCCGTATTGATGAATTCGCCTGCCCAGAAGGTATAGCTTACTTTCCGGGGATATTCGCCGTGCTTGCTGATGTACTGTTTTAAAGTCGCTTCTGCCAATCGCTTTCCATCTTCCCAAGCCCTTGGGTTGGGAGTATTCTCGGCGTTGATGCTGTACATGTTGCGTCCGGTGGGCAGAACGTTCGGGTTCAGTACGGGGTCACCTCCCGGCGCAGGGAATACGGTTCCTCCGCTGAGTGCACGCACCATGGCATTCTGTTCGTTGACGGAGGAGGCAAGCAACTGTTCGCGATAGAGTAGGGCGGGGCGAAGCTCCGGTGCTACAGATGCAGTATCCTTGGGTGGATTCTGGAGTAAGGCGGTCAGTCTTTTCCTGGCGGCAGGCAAGTAGTGGTGGGCTATATAGGTGAAGTCTTGCAACTGCTCTGTGGTGATTTTGCCTTTATCGCGGTCCTTGCGGGCCGTTTCGTATGCCAGCGGGTCGGCAGCGACGGCGAGAGTGGTGGTCAGCAGGTCGCGGTCAGAATAAGGCTCGTTCATGGTGTAGTACGCACCCAGTATCTTTTCGTTGGCTATCTCTTCGGTGAAGGCATCCAGACGTTCCAACTCCTCGGCTGTATAGGGTTCGCCGGATATGGAATCCAGATTGAGGTCGCGGTGCAGCCCCAGGCGCATGGCCTCTTTTTTGATGTTCATTCCCAGAGCCCGGTGTTTGGCAGTCCCTTCGTCCAGCACTTTGTGAATATCTTCCAGCAAGGCCGAATAGCGTTGGCGCATACCGCTCTCCACGTAGGGCGGAGTGAGATGGGTGACCAGTACGGCATGTGTCCGGCGTTTGGCAATGATACCCTCGCCTACGTTTCCGGTGGTATAGAAATAGAAGTGGGGGAGGTTACCAATCAGTACATCCGACCAGTCGGCCTGCGACTGTGCCACATTCTTTCCGGGCGTGTATTCCAAGTTGCCGTGGGTGCCGAAGTGAATCACTGCATCTGCCTTGAATCCTTTTTGCATATACAGATAAGGAGCCAGGTAGCTGTGGGGCGGCGCTACCGGCATTCCATGCACCAGTTTGAACTCATCATCTCCCAATGCCGGGCGGGGCTGGGGGAAGAGTAGGATATTGCCGAATTGCAAGCAGGCAATGGCAATACTGTCCTCTGTTACCAGCAGATTGCCGGGCGCATCTCCATATCTGTCTGTTACTTCCTGATATTTCTCGGGAAGGAGTACTTCGTGTGCCCATTGTTCGTATTGCTCGGTAGAAAGCCATATCGGGTGTGCCGTTTTCAAAAACTGTTCTTGTGCTCCTTTGGCATACGAACCCATGACGGCACCGTCACGATGTATCCGCTTGCCGAACTCCTCTACAGTAGCAGGCAGTCCACTGACGTCGTACCCTTCCGAACGCAGGCGTTTCAAGAAGTTATAGAGTGAAGGAATCACTTCCATACCGCTTGCCAGCAGGGCGTCTTTTCCCGGAGTCTTGAAGTAACAGATAGCAACGCGCTTTTCTTTGTTGGACATGTCTCTCAAGGACATGTACTTGGTAATATGGTCCACTACGGCATCTATCCGTTCATTTTCAGCGGTGTACAGATAGTATCCGTGTTTGTTTTCGTTTTGGGTAGCGATGCAGAGGGGTAGCATGCCTCCATCTATCTCAGGCACCACTACACGGGCGGTCAGTGTGCCACCGCTGACGGGGGTATCCGGGTCCAGCCATTCCTCGTGGGGCTGAATCAGCGGGAAGGGCATGAATAAAGGAATGTTTTCCTGGTGCAGCCAGTTGATGAGTGAGTCATTGCCCAGCCGTCCCATAGGCAGGTAGACTACTGCATCGGGATGGAGGGTACGTATCATATCGGCACGCGGTTGACCTCCGGCTGTGAAAGGATAGACATTGAAGCCTGCTTGTGTCAAGCACGTGATGAGGGAATCTACGTGGGCACGGTTTCCTTCCATCGGAAAGTTGAGTCCGGAAATCAGGGCAAGGTTGCGTCCGTCCTCATGGTAGAGATTTTTTTCTTTCAGATAGGCGGTCACCTCTTGCGGAGTACTGAAGTAGCGGCCGTATTCGCGGTGGTAGAACATGTTCTCCAGCAATGGGATGGGAGGCTCGTAATCCTGGTGTCCCCACCGGTGGGGAGTGGCGATGTGGCGCAGGTAGAGTAAGGCATTCCGGTAGTTGTGCTTGTTGCCGTTCTTGAGATACTCCCGTAGCGTATGCTGTTGTTCATTGGTAACATTGTGATTGAGGGAGAGGGTGAAATTTCGTAACGTATTCGTAAAGACTGGTACTCCGCTGGCACCCACCCGTTCCACTTCGGCAATCTGGCCGTCGTCAAGGTATAGCCCTCTGCTGTACATCACGATGGCATCATAGCCGGAAAGGTCCTTCACCTCTTCTTTTTTTATGCAGGTGACTTCTATCCGGGCGCAGTCATTGTTCAGGGCAATGTCGGCAGCTTGTGCCAGGGTTGCGTTGATAATAAGTATACGTGTAGGAGCAAGCCAGTACTGATAGGCCGCAAAGCTGCAGACAATCAATAGGGCTATGCTGCCGAGGAATATTCCAAGTCTTTTCTTATTCATACAAGTTTATTCTCGTTAATAGCGTTTTTGTCTTTTACAACATTTTCTTCTTATATAATTCACACTTAACGCCACACCCGTGATGCAAACGGCTGTACCTCCAAGCAGCAATACCCAAAGCACAGTCTTGCGCAGGGTGGCATTGGAG
>UMED01011358.1_pt1 | contig 25586 bp, 22 predicted proteins | sample 1964661 | NCBI WGS metagenome assembly UMED01 (sample SAMEA4836011, study PRJEB28245) | human gut metagenome | biome: gut microbiome; material: fecal sample | place: Denmark | collected 2008
GTGTCGTCAACCAGCTCCAACCAATATATTTTTACCGATGTGGCAGAACTGGATATAACCAGTCGTGATTCTATCCATAAAATGATCAATGACAACCAAATTCATGTCATCGTTAATTGTGCAGCCTATACCAATGTAGACAAGGCGGAAGACGATTTCGCGACTGCTGATTTATTGAATAATAAGGCAGTGGAGAATCTGGCTGTTGTAGCAAAAGAAGCTGATGCTACCTTAATACATGTCTCTACTGATTATGTTTTTCAGGGAGACAGAAATGTCCCTTGTCGGGAAGATTGGGAAACTAATCCTTTGGGTGTGTATGGTAAAACGAAGCTGGCCGGTGAGCATAGCATACAGGAAACCGGCTGTCATTATCTTATCTTTCGTACCGCCTGGCTTTATTCCCCTTATGGGAAGAACTTCGTAAAAACGATGCGACAACTCACAGCTGATAAAGATACCCTGAAAGTAGTCTTTGATCAGGTTGGTACTCCCACTTATGCCGGAGACTTGGCCTCTGTTATCTATCAAGTGATTGAGGAGAATCAACTTTATAAAGAAGGTATCTACCATTTCAGTAATGAAGGCGTGTGTTCATGGTATGACTTTGCGAAGGAAATCTGTGACTTGAGTGGCAATGTGTGTGATATTCAACCTTGCCACAGCGATGAATTTCCTAGTAAGGTAAAACGTCCTCATTTCTCTGTACTGGATAAAACAAAGGTGAAATCTACTTTTGGAATCACAGTTCCTTATTGGAAAGACTCTCTGCAGAAATGTATAAATGAATTGAAACAACAATCTGATTATTAGAATGAATATGAATATTACACGAAATATACTGATCACAGGTGGAGCAGGCTTCATCGGATCGCATGTAGTGCGTTTGTTTGTTAACGCATATCCTGAATATCACATTATTAACTTGGATAAACTGACTTATGCCGGTAATCTGGTTAACCTGAAAGATGTTGAGAATCAACCTAACTATACCTTTGTTAAGGCTGATATCTGTGACTTTGATAAAATGCTAGAAATCTTCAAGCAGTATCGTATTGATGGAGTTATTCACCTGGCTGCTGAAAGTCATGTAGACCGTAGTATAAAAGATCCGTTTACATTTGCCCATACGAATGTAATGGGTACTCTCTCTCTGCTCCAAGCTGCAAAGTTGACTTGGGAGGCACTTCCTGAATGTTATGAAGGTAAGCGTTTTTATCATATTTCTACAGATGAGGTTTATGGTGCTTTGGAATTCGATGGTACATTCTTTACGGAAGAAACTAAATACCAGCCCCATAGTCCTTATTCAGCGAGCAAGGCAGGTAGCGATCATTTTGTGAGGGCTTTCCATGATACTTATGGTATGCCTACCATTGTGACAAACTGCTCCAATAATTATGGTCCTTATCAATTTCCGGAGAAACTGATTCCATTGTTTATAAATAATATCCGTCAGGGCAAACCCTTGCCGGTGTATGGTAAGGGAGAAAATGTAAGAGATTGGTTATATGTTGTTGACCATGCTAGGGCGATAGATTTGATTTTCCATAACGGAAAAACAGCTGATACTTATAATATTGGTGGTTTTAATGAATGGACGAATATTGATCTTATAAAAGTAATCATAAAGACAGTTGATCGTTTGTTAGGTAATCCGGAGGGTACTTCAGATCATTTGATTACTTATGTAACAGATCGTAAAGGACATGATTTACGCTATGCAATTGATTCGAATAAGCTGAAGAATGAATTAGGTTGGGAACCAAGTTTACAGTTTGAGGAAGGTATAGAGAAAACTGTTAGATGGTATTTGGATAATCAAGAGTGGATGGATAATGTGACAAGTGGGGCATATCAAAAGTATTATGAAAGTATGTATAAGAATAGATAAGTACATTTAAATATTTTAGTATAAGAAATGCGGTTATAAAAAATGCATTTCTTATCCTTTTTTGCGTATGATTAATAACCCCTTTTCTTGATGGGAACTTTAAAGAAAAACTTTTTTTATGCTTTTGGCGCACAAGGTTTGCATTTTGTGCAGAGCGTTTTGTGGTCAATGCTTATACCTAAGCTCCTAGGGGTAGAGGAATTTGGTTATTGGCAATTATTTATCTTTTATACACAATATGGCGGATTTCTTCATTTTGGATTAATCGATGGTATATATTTACGTGAAGGAGGAAAGGAATATCGTCAACTTGATTATTCCTCTTTAGGCTATCAACTACGAATGTTTTCTATTTGGCAGATTTTGATATTACTTGTTTTTGTTTATATTGGATTGATAAATGTAACTCCTGCTCGTACTTATACAATACTTGCTAGTTGTCTTTTTATATTTTTGAGTAATATCATGAGTTTTTTGATGTATGTATTGCAAGCAGTTAATGATATAAAATCTGTCGCATTAGGGAAGATTCTGATGACATTGTTTTTTGTTGCTTTTACTGTCTTTTTATTAGGATTTAGAATTACTCATTTTGAACCATATATAATTTGTTATATCATAAGTAACATTGCTTGCGAAATCTACTATATAGCGAAATCAAAAGAGATTGTCAAAGCTGTATTTGTATCATCGAAAGCATCCTATCGTGTTGAAATGATGCAGAATGTGAAAATGGGGATAGTGCTTTTATTAGCTAATATCTGTGGGATGTTAATATTGGGTTATGGGAGATTTCTGGTTGATCAAACATGGGGGATAAAATCTTTTGCTGTGGTTTCTTTTGCTTTTATGTTTGTAAACTTCTTTATGACTTTTGTAATGCAGGCCAGTCTTGTGTTATTTCCGGAATTGAAACGCTGGGATGTGACAAAGGTGAATGCTTTTTATATTAAGATGCGAGGAGTGCTAGCATTATATCTTCCGATGGTTTTATTGTTATATATGCCTATTTACTATTTTGTGCAATTTTGGTTACCACAGTATTTAGAATCGGTCAAATATCTTTTGTATTTAATGCCACTTTGTATTTTTGATACCAAAATGAACCTTCTTTGTAATACGCTTTTCAAGGTTTTTAATCAAGTGCGTCAGTTGCTGTTGTGTAACCTTATTGCTCTCTTTTGTAGTGTATGTGCCATATCAATTTCTATATTTTATTTTAATAGTTTAAAGGCAGTCATTATATCTATGTTGTTGTCTATAGCTGTGCGGAGTGTAGTAGCAGAAGTTCTTCTTGCAAAATCAGTGGGTGTTAAGAACATAGGAAAAAATATAATTGGGGAATTAATATTAATATTCTTTTTTGTCATAATGAATAGTTATATGAATGTTATCACCTCCTTTGCTGTCTATCTTATAGTAATGATGTTCTATTTTATATATGAACATCGTATGCGACTAATGAAGAGTATAATAAAGGGGACTAGGTTATGAATATATATTTAGTTGTGAATTTCGTTTTATATCTAGGGCTTTTTATATATAATTGGTATAGTAAAGATTCTGGCAAATATTATGCTTTATTAGTATTAGGCATATTCTTGGTCTCTTCTTTTTGCAGTCTGTTTTATTATGATTCTGTTCTTTATAAATCACTTACTGAATCTAATGGGAGGGGTGTTTCATTAATAGCATTGTTGTATTTATTCTTTGGCTTTTTAATTCTGATATATCCATTACGGAAATATGAAGCTATTAGATATGTTAGAGTTCCTCGGCTAGGTGGGCATGACTTGATTTTCGTAACCTTTGTCATATTAGGTATAATCTCGATTGTGCCCTTTTTTGAGAACTTGTTACAGGTTCTTCAATTTTCTGGTCGTAATATGGCGGAAGTGTATTTTGATAGACAGGGAACAGTAATAGATACTAGAGCTCATATGTCTTCATTAGGAAAATTGCTTAATGGTATAGTTACTTGGTTTCAATATATATTGCCAATAGGTGTATTTTATCTGATTCAACAGAAAAAGCGTTGGTATTGGGTTGTGCTTGCTGCTTTTGGTGCAATTAATCCTGTACTGCTGGGGATATTATTTGGTGGTCGTGGTGCCTTATTTCAGTCGTTTTGTGTTTTTATATTTAACTATGTGATTTTCTACAGAAGTTTTTCTAGGAAAGTAAAAAGAATACTATCAATAATCGGTGTTGTTGTATTAGGGAGTTTTGCTTTAGTTTTAGTTGTCATGACTGTTGCTCGGGCTGATGGCGGAAGTGAAATTGTTCTGTCAGGTATTTACAGATATCTAGGTGAGGGGTTCGTGAATTTTGCGGAGGCAGGGTGGTATGTGCATAATCATAGTGATGGTTATAGTATATTTAATGGGACAGGTTATACTTTTTGGAAAGACATATCGCCATATTTTGATTCTCGTGACTATGCAGCACTAGGTAATCTTATGCATATTCGAATGTATGTATATTATACTGTAATGGGGGATGCGTTTCTTGATTTTGATGTTTTAGGTGGATTGCTATTTCTATTTATTTTAGCTTTTTTGTTTATGACATTTACAAAAAAACAAGCTAATAGTTTCTCATCTTTAATATTATTGAATCTATATGCTAAGATAGGATTTAACGGCATTTATTGTTGGAGTTATATGTATTGTTTGGATTTTATAGTCTTTACACTAATATTAGTAGTCGTGGTACGTGTTTTTGAGAAAAAAAAGAAGTCTATATTATATAGATAAATCATGTGAGGTAGGTGATATATGTGTAGAATGTTTGTAAATATAGGTATATGCAAGTAATAGCATCAATAGTATTGTTTAATCCTGACATAAAACGTTTGTGCCAAAATGTTGAGGCTATATTACCACAAGTGAATGAAATTGTAGTTGTGGATAATGGGTCAAAAAATATTGTAGATATATTGGAAATAATAAATGTCTATAGTAATATATCATTTATTAGAAATGATGAAAATTTAGGCATTGCAACTGCACTGAATCAAGCAGCTCGATTTGCTCTTGAACATGGCTATGATTGGATAATAACACTTGATCAGGACTCGGTTGCTCCTAAAAATTTAGTAGCAATATATTCTCTATTGATAAATGAGACAAGGCTAGGAATGATGTGTTGTAAGATTTGCGATCGTAATTTTGGAGAAAAGAGAGAATTAAGGACAAAGACTACTGGAGTTGAAGAAGTCCAAATGTGCATTACATCTGCTTCAATGATGAACCTTGAAGCTTGGAAGCTGGTAGGAGGATTTTCTGATGACTTTTTTATTGACTCTGTAGATTTTGATATATGTCTTTCTATGCGAGAATATGGGTATAGGATTATTCGAGCTAATGATGCTGTTTTATTACATGAGGTAGGACACAGTAAACTATGCTATTTATTTGGTAAAGAATATCAAATTTATCAACATTCACCGTTGCGTTATTATTATATGGTTCGTAATGGCATATATTTAGGTAAGCGTCACCATTTTATTATAAGAGCTATCTATCGTTCTTTACGATTATTTATGCTTGTTATGTTATACGAAAACGATAGAATAGCTAAGGCTAAAATGATGGGGTTAGGATATTGGCATACGTTAATAAATAAATATGGAAAATTGCAATATTAAAATTTCTATTATTATGCCAGTGTATAATTCTGGATTATATTTAGAAAGTGCGGTAAATAGTATATTGTCACAAAATTTAAAAGATTTTGAATTGATTTTAGTAGATGATGGTTCTACTGATGGGAGTTCTGAACGATGTGATAAATTTGCGGATAAAGATAATCGTATAAAGGTTATTCATCAAAACAATGGTGGTATATGTAATGCTAGAAATAGAGCTTTGAATATAGCGGTAGGTGAGTATATAGCTTTTGCAGATCATGATGATGAATATCTTCCAGGACTTTTAAAAACAGCTTATGGCGAAGCCAAAAAATATGATGCTGATATTGTGAAGTTTAGTAAGAGGGAAATAATATTGAAGAAACAAAAAATAATTCGAGAACGTAATTATGTTCTTACAGATGATATTTTTAATAGAGAAGATATTAAAAATTCTTTTTTCACTTTACTCGAAAGAGGTGTTTTTACGTGTGTATGGGATGGCATATATAGAAGAAAGATGTTGATTGATTATGCGATAAAATTTGATGAATATTTTAAAAATGGTGGAGAAGACATCGCTTTTATGATGCAAATGGTAAAAGTCGCAAGTACATGGATTACTATTTCAAATGTATATTATTTGCATTATATACGTAAAGGATTCTCCACTTCTGCTAAATTCAATCCTCATAAGATAGATCATTTAAAGGAGTTACCTAATAGAGTCATTGGAGCTATTAATTCTTTGAATATTAATATAGACAATTGTAAAGATGAATATTCTTATTATTTAATGAAAGAATACATTAATCCTATAATTGCATTGTATTGTAATTCTAACTCAAATTTGTCTTTTAAATCAAAGAAAATAAACTTGGAAAATTTGCTTACTGCTCAATATATACCACATTATTTTTTTAATCGGAAAGTAACTCTCATTTGGAAAAAATCAAAAAAAAATGGAGTTGCATATTTCTTCATTAAATATAGAATGTACTATTTACTTCTGTTGATGCATACTTTTAGATTGAAATATATGCAATAAATAATTTCTAAAGAGTAGGTGTGGATAAGTTGTGTGGTAAATATTTATTTAACAGTTAAACAGATACCATTTTTTAGTTTTATCAATGATTCTTGTAGCCAAGAAATAGAATTTCAGTTTTTCTACTTGTTAATATAGCTGGTAGGTAAACTTATGTATCATAAATTTGCTTCAAATAGACATGGGGCTTTGTAATGATGGTATTCTTCTAGTAAATGTTTATATGGAAAATGTAATTTTATTCTGATAATGATGGGTAGTCCTTCTATTTCAATAATTGTTCCTTGTTATAATGTTGAAGAGTTTCTCTATGAAACTATTGAATGTATTTTGAATCAGACCTATCAAAACTGGGAATTGTTACTGGTAGATGATGGTTCAAAAGATCGTACTCCACAGATATGCGACGGATATGCGAAAAAAGATAGTCGAATAAAAGTAATTCATAAGAAGAATGGAGGCCTTGTTTCAGCGCGTAATGCTGGATATGATGCAGCAACTGGTATTTGGCATATGTACTTGGATGGTGACGATTGGATAGATAAAGATACTTGTGAGAAACTAATGAGCTATCTTTCAAGACATAAGGAGGTGGATATGGTGTTCTGGAAATATATTCAAGAACTGGGTAACATTTCCATTAAAGGAAAATGGGAATGGCAATGTATGGAACAAGAACACATTTATACAGGTGATGAATGCCATGATTTGGCTAGGCATACCCTTATTTATAAAAGTGGTATTGCAACAGCATATTGTAAACTAATAAGTGCTGATTATGCAAAGAAAAATAAAATAAGACATGATGAGCGTTTGAAACAGGGTGCAGAAGGTATAGAATTTTCTTTACGTTCATTCTATTACGCAAAAAAAGTTCTTTTTGTCAATGAATATTTTAATCATTATCGCTATAACCCTAATTCTATTTCAAAGAAGGTTGATGAAAAAAATACTGGATATCTAGTGGATTGCTTTGATCTTATTCAAGAGAATATAGAAGCTTTTCCTGATAAAGAAAAGTTTATGGAACCATTATGCCAAAGGGTGGCCTATGCGATTATAGCTGTGGCTATGAGCACATATTTTCATCCAGAAAATAAAGATTCTGTATTTGTTAAAATCAAAAAATTTTCAGAGGTAATAAAAAAAAACAATATCTTCTCAAGTTCTGTTGCTAAGTGTACTACTGTCGGAATGGACAGGCAACGTAAATTGACGCTGATATTTATTAAACTGCATCTGTATTTAATGCTTCCTGTCATAGGTTGGCTAAAACAATATTATTTAAAAAAAGGAAAGTATAATTATTGATATATTAGTATGATAAATAAAAAAGTAGCCCTTGTCACTTGCTATTTCCAACCTAATTATGGTAGTCAATTACAGGCATATGCCACACAGTTGCTGTTTGATAAGATGAAAGTGGAGAATGAAACAATCTGTATAAACGGGTTACAAAAAGAAATAAACAAAGCGAAATATCGCTATTTTTTTAGTAGAATTTGGGATATTAACACTGTAATGGATAAATGGGCTACAGTGAAAAAAGTGATGGCTGCTCATACTAAAGGGGAGGAATATCGCAACAATATGGATTTACGCAGACGAATGTTCAAGAACTTTAGCCAAGGTATGTTCCATATTTCTAAAGTTTACAACTCGAAGCAGGAACTAACTAACGTTGCACATCAATATGCAGCTTTTGTGGTGGGCAGTGATCAGTTGTGGTTACCTTCAAATATTGAAGCTGATTATTATACACTGAATTTTGTGCCTGATGATGTATCTAAGATAGCTTTATCTACCAGCTTTGGTATATCGAAGCTTCCTAAACGACAGGCACAGAAGGCAGCAAAATTCTTAAAGAGATTGGATTATTGTTCTGTACGTGAATTGAGTGGGCAGAAAATAGTGAAAGATCTTACGGGAAAAAATGTACCTGTGGTTTGTGATCCGACTATCCTTTTTACTGCGGATGAGTGGTCTGGCATTATACAAAAAGAACGTTTTGTTAAAGATTCCTATTTGTTCTGTTATTTTCTAGGCAACAATCCGGAACAGCGAGAGTTTGTAAAACGTTTTAAAGAGAGAACAGGTTATAAGATTGTACAATTGCAACATTGTGACGAATATATAAAGAATGATGTTGGTTTTCCTGATTATGCTCCTTATAATGTTGGTCCAGCTGAATTTTTACAGTTAATCAGGGATGCAGAATATGTATTTACAGATTCGTTTCATGCATCTGTTTTTTCTTTGTTATATAGTAAGAATTTTTTTACTTTTAGGCGATATAAAAATGATGGTGTTGTTTCTACTAATGGTCGTTTGTATTCATTACTCTCAATGGTGGGGCTAGAGGAGAGACTTCTAAAAGCTAATGAGGACGTAGAGCAATGTCTGTTAATGCCGATTGATTATACAAGTGTACATACAAAATTAGCTACATTAAGGGAGTTTACAAAACAATACGTAAAAGAAGCTTTGTCACAATTGGATATAACTTATGATAACTATTAAAGATAAGCAAGAATGTTGTGGCTGTTCGGCGTGTGTGTCTGCATGTCCAAAAGGTTGCATAATCATGCGTGAGGATGACGAAGGATTCCTTTATCCATTTGTAGATGTGAATGGATGTATAGAATGTGGATTGTGCGAGAAAGTTTGTCCAGTGATTCATGTACAATCGGATAAGAGAAAGAAACAGAGAGCTTATCTAGTACAGCATAAAGATGCATGTATATTGCGCGAAAGTACTTCAGGTGGAGCATTTACGGCAATTGCAAAATGGGTGCTGGATAAAAAAGGTATAGTTTTTGGTGCGGGTTTTGGTGTTGATTTAGAAGTGATACATCAGTGGATAGACTCCTATGAAGATTTAGAAAAGTTTCGTAATAGTAAATATGTGCAGAGTAGGATTGGAGATGCGTATTGTCAGGTGAAACAGTTTCTTATGGCAGGCCAGTATGTCTTGTTTAGTGGTACTCCTTGTCAATTAGAAGGGTTATTTTCTTTTTTGAGGAAACCGTATGAGAGGTTGATAACTGTAGATGTTGTGTGTAGGGCTTGTCCTTCTCCTCTTGTATTACGCAAATATTTAAAGATGCAAAGGGATAATCTGCATATTGATTTAAATAATGTGCAATTTCGTGATAAATATCATGGCTATAAATATTCTGTGATGTCTTTATATTCTTCAAATACAAAGAATTATCATCAAGGAATTGATACAGATTATTATTTGCGTTCTTTCTTCTCTGGTGTAAATATTCGCCCAAGTTGTACTCAATGTGCATTTAAAAAACGTTATCGTAATACGGACTTCACAATATGGGATTGCTTCGATGTTGACAAGTTCAGTAAGAAATTAGATAATGATAAAGGAGTAACCCGTATCTTGACACATTCAGATCTGGCTGATGTTATATTAAAAGAATCCGCGTCACAGTTAGAAATAGTGGAGATTGATCCAGACAAGGCTGTAGAAGGGGTGAAGGAGATGTTTCATTCCGTTAGTGTAAATCCTAGGCGGGAAGCTTTTTTTAAAGATTTGAATCAGTGGGATGTGGAAGTTTGTTTTCATAAGTATTTTCCTATTACCTTACGGCATCGTTTGGAAAAGTATATTCGTCTATGGTCTGTTCGCTTGGGATTGTATAAACAGATGAAAAAAATCTTCAAAGCTATTAATGGAAATCGCGAAATACAGAGATAGTAACTACAAAGGATTGACGAATAAAAATAAAGTTTTATGAATATATTATTTATAGGTGGGGCCGGTTTTATTGGTTCTAGCTTGGTGAAGCGTTTTGTTTCTGATAAAAAACATCAGGTTTTTATTCTAGAACCAGAATCTGCCAATATATCAAGACTGGGTAGTTATGATTTAACAGTTTTCAGAAATTCGTTGAGTAATATCAATGGAGTGAAAAATATTCTATTAGCCAATAAAATAGAAGTTGTAGTGCATTTAGTATCAACATTGATTCCTGGAAGTACCTATAGTGATTATATTAATGAATTTAAGAATGTAATATTTCCTTCGATTGAATTGATGGAGTTTTGTGCTAATGAAAATATAAAGTTTGTCTATTTTTCTTCGGGAGGGACAATCTATGGTAACAGAACAACTCTCCAGCCTTTTGTAGAAACTGATAGTATGGAACCTATATCCTATTACGGGTGGTCTAAACAAATGATGGAAAATAGTATTTTGTTTAAAAATAGAACGCAAGGACTAAAATATCTAATTATTAGACCCTCTAATCCTTATGGGCATGGACAAAATTTACATGGAAAACAAGGATTGGTGGCAGTGGCGATTGGTAAGATTATAGAGAATAAATCGGTGGAAGTATGGGGAGATGGTTCTGCTATTCGTGACTACATTTATATAGAAGATCTTGCTAATGCTTTTTATCAACTGATAAGTAAAGATGTTTGTAATGAGACAATCAATTTGGGAAGTGGTAGAGGGTATTCTGTGAATGATGTACTTGCTTTTTTAAAAATTATTTCAAAAGTGGACTTTAAAATTGAATATAAAAACGCACGTCCTGTAGATGTCTCCAATATGGTTCTGGATATAAAGAAAATGACACAGTTTACAGATGTTATTTTAACGCCAATGTTGGATGGTATCTCTTCATTTTATCATGAATCGATAAAGAAATAATAATATGCAAAGAATAGCTATAATAGCCGGCGTATTGCACTCTGGTGGTAAACGTAATCTGATAATGGAGTACTATCGTCATATTGATCGTACAAAAGTGCAATTTGACTTTATCTGTGACTCGGATTCGAATGGAATCCCTGAAGAGGAAATTAGAGCATTGGGAGGAAGGGTTTATAAAGTGGCGCCTTACAAGAATATTGTTCCTCATTTAAAAGAAACATACAAGATTCTTAAAAAGAATCGGTATGAAGTGATGCATGCTTTTGATAATACACTCAATATATTTCCAATGTTTTTAGGTTGGATCGCTGGAGTTAAAGTGAGAATATCAGAGAGCATATCAAAAGGTGATAAAAATGAAAAAAAAACACTTATAAAATATGCCTTGCGGCCTTTCTCTCATTGGTTTACAAATTGCTATATGGCTAACTCTATTGATTGTGGAATTTGGCAGTTTGGTAAAAAGACTTACGATAAGGGGAGGGTAAGTATCTTTAAAACTGTAATTGATGCGGATGCCAATGCTTTTAATGCCAAGCTTAGAGAAAATACTCGAAAGAAGTTTGGATGGGAGAATAAAGTGGTATATGGTTTTATTGGTAGATATGTTCCGCAGAAGAATCCACTTTTCTTAATTGACATCTTCAATGAGATTGCAAAAAAACAAGAAAACGCAATCTTGGTTATGATTGGATTTGGAGAATTGGAAAATGAGATGCATGATAAAATTCAGAATTATGGAATAATTAACAGGGTTATAGATTTAGGACGCAGAGACGATATAAAACAGTTTTATAATGCTTTTGATGCTTTTCTGTTACCTAGTTTGTATGAGGGAATGCCTGTTGTTGGGATAGAGGCACAATGTGCAGGTCTTCCTATCTTTTTTTCTAAAAATATCACTGAAGAAACAACGGCATCGGAACTTGCGCATTACATCGGATTAGAAGAATCTTCAGATATATGGGCTGATAAAATAGTTGAAGTAATTAACGACTATATGCCTAAGCGTAGAAGTTATGTGGTAGAAGTGAAAAAAAACGGATTTGATTCTTCAAATGAAGCATTAAGGATGCAGGACTTTTATTTTGCAAAAATAAATCGAGTGAACAGGTATGGTGGAAAAAGATGAACGGATGCGAATATTTAGACGCTAACTTTATTAATAGATAGAATTTTGAGTAAAAATTTAAAATATTATTAGTCAATATATAAATGAATAATTTATGCAGGAAGTTCAACGTTTTAACAAAGTCCTAAAATCAAGTGTATTACTGGGTGATCTAATCTTGCTGAATCTACTATTATGGGGGTTAGAAATGGTATTGGGTGACCGTTTCTGGTGTAGAGAATGTGGTTCTGTCTTTCAAGGAATGGCATTGCTATCTTTGTGTTATTTGCTTTGTAATATGCACTCTGGAGTCATCCTTCATCGCCCTGTGGTGCGTACTGAACAAATAATGTTTCGTGTGTTGCGTAACATGGTTCCTTTTGTCTTGCTTTCAATTTGTGTCTTAACTCTTTTTCATTTTCATTTTTCATATTCTCGCTTTTTTGGGTTATTCTATATTATTCTTATCATAGTAATTATCAGTTATCGTCTTATTTTTCGGCATGCTTTGGAACTTTATCGGAGAAAAGGTAATAATGTTCGTAAGGTTATACTAGTGGGAAGTCATGATAATATGCAAGAACTTTATCATGCAATGACAGATGATCCGACTTCTGGTTATCGTGTATTAGGGTATTTTGAGGATTTCCCCTCTGACCGTTATCCAATAGGAGTACCTTATTTGGGGCAGCCTAAAGAGGTGAGTGTTTATTTAGAAAAATATACAGGTGAAGTGGACCAGCTTTATTGTAGTCTTCCTTCTGCGCGAAGTGCCGAAATACTCCCTGTCATAAACTATTGTGAGAATCATTTAGTACGTTTTTTTAGTGTCCCGAATGTTCGTAATTATCTGAAACGTAGGATGTATTTTGAACTGTTGGGGAATGTCCCGGTATTATCTATTCGGCGTGAACCGCTTGAACTGCTTGAGAATCGAATAGTGAAACGTGTTTTTGATATAGTATGTTCAGGGTTATTTCTTTGTACTGCTTTTCCTTTTATTTATATAATTGTCGGAATAGCTATAAAAATGAGTTCTCCAGGACCGATATTTTTTAAGCAGAAGCGTAGCGGTGAAGACGGTAGAGAATTCTGGTGTTATAAATTCCGGTCTATGAAAGTGAATGCCTTATGTGATACGTTACAGGCTACAGAACATGATCCACGTAAAACGAAGATAGGTGAGATTTTAAGAAAAACGAGTATTGATGAACTACCCCAATTTATAAATGTGTTGAAAGGAGATATGTCTATTGTTGGTCCACGTCCACATATGTTGAAACATACGGTGGAGTATTCTCAATTAATAAACAAGTTTATGGTTCGTCATTTTGTTAAACCGGGTATTACGGGCTGGGCGCAGGTAACGGGCTATCGTGGTGAGACAAAAGAACTTTGGCAGATGGAAGGTCGTGTAATGCGTGATATCTGGTATATTGAGCATTGGACATTCTTATTGGATTTATATATTATGTATAAGACAGTATATAATGCAATCCATGGAGAAAAGACGGCATATTAATATTGAATTTTAGAATTGAGTCGAAATAAGAAAACAAATGAAATGAATTATGAGAATGCTTAACAAAAAAATGTGTTGGATATTATTGCTATTTTTAGTAGTATCATGCCAGTCTTACAAGAAAGTGCCATATATGCAAGATGCGAATGTAGTTAATGAGGTTACACAGCATGAGGGTTTATATGATGCTAAGATTATGCCTAAAGATCTATTAACTATAGTAGTATCTTGTACAAGCCCAGAGTTGGCTGCACCTTTTAACCTGACTGTTGCCAGTCCTTCAAATTTGTCAACTTCTACTACGTTAACTACTACTCAGCCTGTATTACAACCTTATTTAGTAGATAATGAAGGCATGATTTCTTTTCCAGTATTAGGGGAATTGAAATTGGGGGGGCTGACTAAAAAAGAAGCAGAACGAATGATTGTTGACAAATTGAAGCCATATATTACAGAAACTCCAATCGTTACAGTGCGTATGGTAAATTATAAAATATCAGTGATTGGAGAAGTTACTCGTCCAGGTACATTCACTATTTCTAATGAAAAGGTTAATTTATTAGAAGCTCTTGCAATGGCAGGTGATATGACTGTTTATGGACTTCGTGACAATGTAAGACTCATTCGTGAAGATTCGAATGGGAAACAACAAATAATCACTTTAGATTTAAACAAAGCCGAGACGATTCTTTCTCCTTATTATTGGTTACAGCAGAATGATATTATTTATGTGACTCCGAATAAAGCCAAAGCTCGTAACTCTGATATTGGTAATAGTACTAGTTTATGGTTTTCTGCGACTTCAATTTTGGTATCACTTGCCAGTTTATTGTTTAATATCTTAAAGTAATATCTTGAGAGATGAAAGAAGAAAAAATATATAGTGTGGAACAGGAAGCAAATGAAGAGAAAATAGATTTTCGGGAAATTCTGTTTAAATATTTGATTCATTGGCCTTGGCTTGTTGGTACAGTTGTTGTCTTTTTGCTAGGAGCATGGCTATATTTACGTATGGCTACTCCGGTATATAATATATCTGCTACAGTTTTGATAAAAGATGATAAGAAAGGAGGAGGAGTGGGTATGGCATCAGAATTGGAAAATTTAGGTTTAGATGGTCTTGTTACTTCTTCTCAAAATATCGATAATGAGATAGAAGTGCTTCGATCTAAAACTATTGCTAAAGAAGTAGTTATAGATTTAAATCTATATGTATCTTATACAGATGAAGATGAATTTCCCGCAAAGGACATGTATAAGACATCTCCAATACAAGTTAGTCTGATTCCTCAAGAAGCGGAATTATTAGATAAAACAATGATTGTAGAGATGGCTTTACAACCGCAGGGAAGTCTGGATATAAATGTAAAGGTAGGAGATGATAAATATCAGAAGCATTTTGATAAGTTGCCAGCTGTTTTCCCTACTGAAAGAGGAACATTAGCTTTTTTTATGAGTCCAGATTCTTTGATTTCTAAGGGAACTGAAGATGTTGATTCGGAGAAAAAAGTTCGTAATATAACAGCGACTATAAATAATCCCTTGCATGTAGCAAGATGGTATTGTAAAAACATGACTATTGAGCCTACTTCCAAAACAACTTCTGTTGCAGTAATATCATTGAAGAATTCCAGTCTGCGGCGTGGGCAAGATTTTATCAATAAACTTTTGGAAATGTATAACATCAATACGAATAATGATAAGAATGAAATAGCCCAAAAGACTGCAGAGTTTATTGATGAACGTATTGGTATTATATCAAAAGAGTTAGGAAGTACTGAAGAAAGCTTGGAGACTTTTAAACGAAATGCTGGTATTACGGATTTAACAAGTGAAGCTCAAATAGCTTTGACAGGAAATGCAGAGTATGAAAAGAAACGTGTAGAAAATCAAACACAAATCAATTTGGTAGAGGATTTGCGTAGATACATGAGAGGAAATGAATATGAAGTTCTTCCTGGTAATATTGGTTTGCAAGATGCCGGGCTTGTATCACAAATTGATCGTTACAATGAGATGCTGGTAGAACGTAAACGTTTGCTACGCACTTCTACGGAAAACAATCCTACAATTATAAATTTGGATACGAGTATTCGTGCGATGAAGATGAATGTAGAAGTAACTCTTGATCGTACTTTGCAGGGGTTATTGATTACGAAAGCTGATTTAGACCGTGAGGCTAGTCGTTTTTCTCGTCGTATCAGCGAAGCTCCGGGGCAAGAACGCCAGTTTGTGAGCATTGCTCGTCAGCAAGAGATCAAGTCTGGATTGTATCTGTTGCTTTTGCAGAAGCGTGAGGAGAATGCTATTACTTTGGCTGCTACTGCTAATAATGCAAAGATTATTGATGACGCTATTGCTGATGAAATAGCAGTGTCTCCTAGAGGTAGGATCACTTATTTGATTGCTTTAATTTTAGGTGTCGGAATCCCTGTGGGTATTATCTATTTAATTAATTTGACCAAGTTCAAGATTGAAGGACGTTCTGATGTGGAAAAACTAACCAGTGCACCTATTGTCGGTGATATCCCATTAACTGATGAAAAGCAGGGTGCTATTGCTGTATTTGAGAATCAAAACAACCTGATGAGTGAAACCTTCCGCAATGTCCGAACGAATCTTCAGTTTATGCTTGGAAATGACAAGAAGGTGATTTTGGTTACTTCCACAGTCAGCGGTGAAGGTAAATCCTTTATCTCTGGTAATCTTGCTATAAGTCTTTCTTTATTGGGTAAGAAAGTCGTGATCGTTGGCCTTGATATCCGTAAACCGGGTTTGAATAAAGTATTCAATATATCAAAAAGAGAACAAGGTATAACTCAATATTTGGCTAATCCGGAAAAGAATTTGATGGATTTAGTACAACCTTCTGATGTTAGCAAAAATCTGTATATTCTTCCTGGTGGAACAGTTCCTCCTAATCCGACCGAATTATTGGCTCGTGATGGCTTGGATAAAGCTATTGAAACGCTCAAGAAGAATTTTGATTATGTAATTTTAGATACTGCCCCTGTTGGTATGGTAACTGATACCTTATTGATAGGACGTGTGGCTGATTTATCTGTTTATGTATGTCGCGCAGACTATACTCGTAAAAATGAGTATACTTTGATTAATGAACTTATTGATGGAAATAAGTTACCTAACCTATGTACTGTGATAAATGGTTTGGATTTGAAGAAAAGAAAATACGGTTATTATTACGGTTATGGTAAATATGGCAAATACTATGGTTATGGTAAACGATACGGCTATGGTTACGGCTATGGAGAAACTAGTAATAATAAAGAGAAATAGAGTGCTTCAAAGTACTTTTAGAAAACGTGAGATGAAAAATGTGTAGGTCCCTAGATTTATGTGATAAACATGAATACCCTACATGTGGTTGATTAGGAACAATACAGTGGTATTGTCCTAATCTACGCCCTCGTATCAGTGTGAAAGCCGATACGATTTCCCACCATATCAACTGTCTGTGAAGATCGTTGATATTTTTTTGTATGCTGCAAGGCAATTACAGTTCCCGGTATTCTGCAATACAATTAAAACACGGACACTCCTTCATCGGATTCAAATCACGATGTCCCACAATCAACGCTTTTGGAAACTGTCTCCGTAATTCACGGAGTAAAGCGAGTAGGGAACCCTGTTGATTCAAAGTGCGAGTATCCTTGGGCTTTCCATCCGCATCCAAGCCACCTTCATAACAAATACCTATCGAATGGCTATTATGATTACGGCAGTGTGCCCCGACCTTTTCTAACGCACGTCCCCGGTGGATCTCCCCGTCGCGAGTAATGTAAAAATGATAGCCAATATCACGGAAACCACGGTGCAAGATATGATCTTGTCGGCAAGCCTCCGCCGAAAGGGATTTTCCTTCCGGCGTGGCACTGCAATGAATGATAATCAGTGTAATAGTTCGCATAGATCTATATGCAACTTTGTACTCCGATCAAGCCTCCGATAGCGGTGGCAACGGTGATGATTACTTTGATAATGAAGCTCCATACGGAGCGGGAAGAGGATGATTTGCTCATACAATAACAGGTTTTAAATAAATGGATAACAGTTTTCTTTTGTCACATAGTTGCAAACTACGCAACTATGCACACTACTACACAGACTCACACAGAAATAAATAATCGACTACTTTAATGACTACCAATTAAATTATAATCTGTGGAAATCTGTGTAATCAGTGGTGAATCTTTTAAGCAGCCGGGTCAGGCGCTTCACCACCTCCATCCGGTTTCGGATCAGGGTTGTCACCCGAATCAGAACCTCCTCCGGCAGTTGTCGGTTTCTGATATTCCGCCTGCTGCTTCAACTGGCTGTCGAGTTTCAGATTATTGGTCGACAGATTACCGGTGGCACGAGCTTTCAGACGCATGCCGCTAATATTCTTCTCCAACGAGAACTCTTCCAGCGTATCGGCTGCCTTACTGCGAATACCCACACCAAAAATGGCAAGATCATCAATTTTCACACATTTGCCATCCAGCAACAATTCCTTGATGCAATCTACCATATCCGAAAGCACACCTTTGATGACACCACCGGAATACGGTGAATTGTGCTTCGACATGTGTTCGGCAAGCTTAGCCAAATCAAACGTCTCGTCGCTTACTGCACGGGCGAACCACTTACCCGCATTCAAGCCTTTCTTCTGCTGGTTCTGATAAATTTTGTAACGAATCATAAAACAATAAATTAAAGGGTTAAACATATTGTCCGGGGATTCTTTTCCCTTTCGACGATACAAAGATACCACCCTCAAACTCCGGAAAATCAATAGTACACAGTTGCGTACGATTGTTGTCGGTTGTGTGCAATTATGATCGATTATTCAATGAAAAAGCGTTGGCTATGTAGAAATATTTTGCTATTTTTGTAATTGTAAATCAGAAATTTATCCATTATGAACGAATTCAAAATACGTGCCTACGGGCGCATGGAGCTGGCGCAACTCTATTCTCCGGAACTTACCGATATTGCTGCCTATCGAAAAATGAAGAAATGGATCTCTTTGTGTCCCGGACTTCTGCAACGCCTGTACGACTTAGGCTACGAATCAAAGCGACGTTCATTTACACCATTGGAGGTGAGAGTGATTGTGGATGCCCTGGGAGAGCCTTAAATAAAGCGTCGCTTTACGATGTCTAAAGCTTAGCTTTACACCTTCTAAAGCGATGCTTTATACAGTAAAAACGGATGCGGTAATCAAAATGAGTGTACCAGTCCAAACGATTACAGTAAGTAAGGCGGGGACAGTGGGGACACTTTCCCCGTTTCACTCATACACACACGCACGCGCGTAACTTCCTTTGCCGTCTACACTGATTAGCTTACCTTGTCGGGTGAGACGTTTCAGCCAGGTGATGGCGGTGCTTTTGTTGATACCCAGAGCTGTTGCTTTTTCCAGCAACTCCGTGCGGGTAAATTCCTTACCCAGTTGCTGGAAGAGGAAATCCCGGTCGGCATTGGGCCGGTGGCTGACTTCCGTGTTGGGGAGGAATGACAGGATATGCATGGCGTGACAGTAGAGAGGTTCCGCCAAATTTAATACGGCGTGGAAGTCTTCCGCCGAGATGGATACGTTCCAGCGGGTGACGATGCCGTCCTTGCGGTTGTCCGAAGGAATAGACTTGTCGGGTGTGAAGGGGGAGGAGGAGGAAATTTGGAGGCTGTAGGGATTCGGGTGTTCGAGCGCGCGCAACACGGCTACTTCCGACATGATCCTGCACAAATTGATAGCCATACGCGCCACAAAGCTATACATTTCTCTGTCGTTGGCTATGCTCGAACGATCGAACAACTCCGAAAAGACGGCGTCAATTTCGCTTTTCTGCTCGTTCGTGAGCTGCAGCGTGTGGATACCATTCTTCTTTATCACGTCCAGTTGTTTTTTCCATTCCAGTCCTAGAGCGTTGAATACCTCTTCCCAGTCTGTTTCGTTGTCTACAAACTGGCTGACCCATTTGTCGATTCCGTACATGTAGTAGTACAACTGGCGGGAGGATCCTCCGTCTTCCGTTGTCGGGATGAAGGCTTTCACTTGGAGTGGGGTGCCCGACATCAGGAGCGAAAGGCAGACTTTTTTTGTTTCCCGATATTCTTGGTTACCGCGACGGTTGTAGGACAAGAAGTCGTGGTCGAACGCTTTGCGCAGCGTGTCGCTCCAATGGCCGTGTTCCGATCCGATGGCGGTGGACAGTGTGTCGGCTTCCGACTCGAAGATAAGTCCTGTACCTTCGGAGTCCATAATGTTTTGTAGAATGCCTGTGCCGGTGTTGTTGCCCGAAATCAAGAACATTTTGTTAGGGGGCATTTGCGGGACTTCCATTTTCGACCGCTCTTTTCCCATCGCGTCGTATTCGGCTTTTTCTTTTTTATAGATCTTCATTTGCTCCGCCACTTTCGCGCGAATCTCGTCATGGATGGGTTGCACGAGCAGGCGGAGGTAGGAGAGGATGCCTTTGCCGGAAGCAGAGGGCGCCACGATGAAACATTGGAGGCTGGGATAATAGTATTTGCCGCCATAGAGGCATCGCACGTGGCGCGACATGCAAGCTCCCAGTGCGGTGAATGCTCCCATCAGCATGATGTCGCGTTGAATCTCATTTTTCGCAACTTTGATGATACGCTGCAGGAGTTTCGGCCAGTTTGCTTCCGGCAGAGTGGGGAGCGGGTGTTGCGGATCGCTACCGGATAGTAGTTCTTCTTTTTCTTCTGTGATCGTTTCTTCGTCTGTTTCCTCATTTGCCACCTTATTATACGCGCGTGCCTGTGTGAGAATTTGAGGGGCTGTCCTCACTGTCCCCACTGTCTCCACATAGCTGATGGCGACTCCCGTCGCTTCGGCCAGGTGGAAAGCGGTGCCCAGGTGCACTTCTCCGCGTTGGGTGTGGAGTGCGTTGGAGAATACCCGTTCGGCATGTTCGCGCTGATACTTGGGAGACACCCGGCATAGGCGGTGAAAAAACTCACGTCCTGCTTCGCCGCAATCCGTTGCGATGGCGAATGACAATTGTACGTATTCAAGATAAGTGGGAGCAATGTCCGCTCCTGCCGCTTCGACTGCTTCGGTGAGACGGCATAAAGATTCAATATCAGTCATTTGGATTTATGATTTTTGATTTATGATTTATTCGTTGGTGGTTCTGAACAATGCTTCCGGGTCGTAACTAAGGAAACAGGATCTCACGAGGTCTTTGCCGGAGAAATCTACTTTGGATTTTGTTTCGGAAGAAGCTGCTGTTACCGTATTGTATGCCGTCTCTACGTACCGCATCGCCCAACTCATGTTGTCTGTGATATTTTGGACATCATTTGTCGTGGAGGAATAATGGCAGAGAACAAATGCCTTTACACCCAGTCCGCTGGGGCTGATAAAGGTGAGTACAGGTTGTAGGAGAGGATCGTCATAGAGCATACGTCGCATTTCCACTGCTTCCTGATAAGAGTGGAGACCGTCCACATCTACTATCACCAGGTGAGACGGGGAGACGAAATCCTTACTGCTACGGCGGGTGAATGTGCCGCAGGGGGTCACATATGGTAGTAATGACGCTTTGGCGGTTCGTATATCTTCGGAGTTGCGTACTTGTTCGGTCAGGGCTTTGAGATTCTCGTTGCAAGTAATCATTTGGAAAACTTGTTCGATGGAGACTTCGCAGAAGGGGATAAGCGTGGGAGGAGTCATCAGTCGGCCTTGTTTGTCTTTGATAGGAGCGATAGGTGGCATGAAATAGGACATTCTGTAGTTGTTTGGCATCATTTTCTTTTTGTTTCAAGTTAAAATATTTATTTTTGCAAAAAATATGAGTGTGTTTCAAAACACGGCGTAAAATTAGTAAATGCAAAATAGACATCGTCCCGACATGTTGGGATGAAAGTGAAAATAATTAACCGTTACGGTGTAATTTTAACAATAAAAAAGAATGGAAAATGAAAAAGGTTTTTATGTAGCTTTAGGAGTTTACATAGGAGAGTTGCAAAAGCGTGCGGATTTGAAAAATGACGAAATATGCAAGAGCGTACACATCGGCCACTCTACTTTTAATGATTTAAAAAAGGGGCAAAACGCCCATTGAGTGATTACGTAAAAGTGGTGGAGTGCTGTCTGGATGCCTTCAATGAAGAGGAAGCCGGGGTTATCTGGGATGAATGGAGGAGAATGTATTTTCGATACAGGAGAAGAAAAGAGGAGGAGAGAGGAGAACGGTGAAAAACAGATAAAGTAAAAGCTGCAGGCGGGAAAAAGTTTCCCGCCTGCGGTCTTTATGAATGAATTTTTTTGTAGCTTTGTGAAAAATAAGATTGATATGGAAGATTTGCAAAGATTATATCCTATCGGGATACAGACTTTCTTTAAGATACGTGAGGGGAATTTTCTCTATATTGACAAGACGCAATATGTGTACCGGATGACGCATTCGGCTTCCAGCTATCTGTTTCTAAGCCGTCCCCGACGTTTCGGAAAATCATTGCTTACCAGTACCATTCACTGTTATTTCGAGGGACGGAAGGATTTGTTTGAGGGACTGGCCATAGAGACATTGGAGAAGGAATGGATACAACACCCGGTGTTGCACTTCGACATGAGTACCGCTAAACATGTGGACAGGGAGCAACTGAACGCGGAACTGGAATTGAAACTCATGGCTTATGAGGAGATTTATGGGCGTGTAGAAGAGGAACTGTATGTGAATCAGCGTCTGGAGGGACTTATAAAACGCGCTTACAAGCAGACAGGTAAAAAAGTGGTTGTCTTGATAGACGAATATGACGCTCCTCTGCTCGATGTGGTTCATGAAGAAAAGAATTTGCCACAGTTACGTAATGTGATGCGTAATTTTTACAGTCCGTTAAAGGCGTGTGATCCTTATCTGCGCTTTGTTTTTCTTACGGGTATAACCAAGTTTTCGCAACTTAGCGTGTTCAGTGAACTTAATAATATCACCAATGTGAGTATGCTGCCTGATTATGCTGCCATTTGCGGTATCACTGCTGAAGAACTCCGTACTCAAATGGCTCCCGATGTAAAGCATCTGGCTACCCGGTTGGGAATTACTGCAGAGGAGATGTTGGACAAACTGAAGGAAAATTATGACGGTTATCATTTTTCGTGGCCGTCGCCCGACGTTTTCAATCCTTTCAGTTTGCTGAAGGCGATGGCTTTGGGAGAGATCGGCTCTTATTGGTTTGAGAGTGGCACGCCCACTTATATCATAGAGATGCTGCGTAAATATGCTGTGTTGCCATCAGAAATTGGTGGCGAGGAAGCGTCTCCCAGTGATTTTAACGTGCCTTTGGAGTTAGCGACTAATTATATGCCGTTGCTTTATCAGGCCGGTTACCTTACGATAAAGGGTGCGGATTTGGAATTTGACGCATATATGCTTGATATTCCAAACAAAGAGGTGCGTGTCGGTCTGATGAAAAGCCTGATTCCCTCTTATGTGACGAGTGACAGTCATGAGGTGAACAGTGTGGTGCGTAATTTGGCGCGTAACATTGTGCGGGGAGATATGGACGAGGCTTTGAAGCTGCTTCAGGCTTTTCTTTCCACTGTGCCTTATTGCGACAACACGGATTATGAGGGACATTACCAGCAGATGCTATATGTGATATTCTCATTGCTGGGCATTTATACCGATGTGGAGGTGCACACGCTGAAAGGACGTGTGGACATGGTGCTTCGCACCAAGACTACTCTTTATCTGGTAGAGCTGAAATTGAATCAAAATGCGAAGACTGCCATGAAGCAAATTGATTTGCAGCAATATGCAGATCGTTTTGCTCTTTGCGGGCTTCCGGTGGTAAAGGTTGCAATAAATTTTAGTGCGGAGACTCGGACAATTGCTGATTGGGTGATTTCAAGAGAGACGTACGCATAGTTGCATTGTAATTTAAATAATTTTAGAAGAGTATGAGTAGCAAGATATACCCCATTGGCATACAGAACTTTGAAAAAATCCGGAAAGACGGCTATTTCTATATTGATAAGACTGCTTTGATTTATCAGATGGTGAAGACAGGCAGTTATTATTTCCTGAGTCGTCCCCGTCGTTTTGGGAAAAGTCTGTTGATATCTACGCTTGAAGCGTATTTCTTGGGCAAGAAAGAGCTTTTTGAGGGCTTGGCCATTGAAAAGCTGGAAAAGGATTGGACGGTATATCCTATTTTTCATATGGACTTGAATACGGAGAAGTATGATACGAGGGAGAGCCTGGATAGTATATTGAATTTCACATTGGAGAAATGGGAACAGCAATATGGCACTGCCCCGTCGGAAACAACTTTTGCATTGCGTTTTCGCGGCCTTATTGAACGGGCTTACAAGCAAACCGGGCAACGTGTTGTCATTCTGATTGATGAATATGATAAACCCATGTTACAGGCAATAGGTAACGAGGAGCTTCAGAAGGAATTCCGTAACACAATGAAAGCTTTTTATAGTGTGCTGAAAACCATGGATGGTTGTATTCAATTTGCATTTTTGACGGGAGTGACGAAATTCGGTAAGGTAAGCGTATTTAGCGATTTAAATAATCTCGATGACATCTCCATGCGGAATCAATACATAGATATTTGCGGAGTTTCTGAAAAAGAACTGCATGACAATCTGGAAATTGAACTGCACGAACTGGCAGATATAAAAGGGGTGAGTTATCATGAAATCTGCGACAAACTGCGGGAGTATTATGATGGTTACCACTTTACACACAATTCTATCGGAATATATAATCCGTTCAGTCTGCTGAATACTTTTAAATATAAAGAGTTTGGAAGTTATTGGTTCGAGACGGGGACTCCTACTTATTTGGTGGAATTGCTGAAAAAGCATCATTATGATTTGAGACGTATGGCGCATGAGGAAACAAGTGTCTCTGTACTGAATAGCATTGATTCTGCATCGGACAATCCTATCCCGGTGATTTATCAGAGCGGTTATCTCACTATCAAAGGGTATGACGAAGAATTTGGAATTTATAGTTTAGGCTTCCCTAATCGCGAAGTAGAGGAAGGATTTATTAAATTTTTGCTTCCCTTTTATGCGAACACCAATGCGGTAGAGTCGGAGTTTGAAATACAGAAGTTTGTTCGTGAAATACGTATCGGAGATTATGATTCTTTTTTCCGTCGTCTCCGGAGTTTCTTTGCTGATACTCCTTATGAGCTTATCCGTGATTTGGAATTGCATTATCAGAATGTACTTTTTATAGTCTTTAAACTGGTCGGATTTTATGTGAAGGCAGAATACCACACAAGTGAAGGACGTATTGACTTAGTTCTGCAAACTGATAAGTTTGTTTATGTGATAGAATTCAAACTTGACGGGACAGCGGAAGACGCCTTACGACAAATCAACGAGAAACATTATGCACTTCCTTTTGAAGCTGGCGGCAATCGCCGATTATTTAAAATAGGAGTGAACTTTAACGCGAAAATGCGTAATATTGAGAAATGGATAGTGGAGTAATCCGTGAAATAATTGATAGAAAATCCCGGCTGAATAAATAAAAAGGCCGGGATTTTTTTGTTTAGGATGTCTATTTGTCATTCTTGGGAAATATCAAATGGTAGCCATATCTTTTCCGTGTGCGATAACGAAAACGCAAAAAATAACAATTTATTAGGTAGAAAAAGTTGGGGGAATGCTTCGTAGTTCACAAATAATGATTAAATTTGCCGCG